>Ga0209282_1002785_pt1 | contig 10224 bp, 4 predicted proteins | sample Mtrugardesep15_FD_187529 | JGI IMG/M metagenome (GOLD analysis project Ga0209282, IMG submission 187529) | Root nodule microbial communities of legume samples collected from California, USA - M. trunc garden sep15 (SPAdes) (version 2) | ecosystem: Host-associated > Plants > Roots > Nodule...
GATTTCCCACGTTAGGCCGCTCCACTCTTTGAGAAATAAAATGATTTTTAAAGTGCGTAAACACAGCTTGTCGGACAGGCTAAACACCCTCCACCACCGTCCCATTTACCATGATTGTAGACAGAGAATTGCGGCGTCTCCTATTGGCCAAAACGGAGTGAAAAAATTTCGAGTTAGCGTCACCATCATGGAGCCAATTTAATCTCGATTGTTGCCAACAGATGCTAGTATTAAGACGGGACAAAGAGTGGATATTCGTCGAAATACCATGTAATTCACCAAGCTCGTCCTCCGACAAATCCGCTTCCTCTCCTTTACTGTCTAAAGTCGCCTGTCTGTTTTTTAACGAATCAATCTTTGCCGGCAAATTCTGAGTATTTGAGGCATGCCAATCCTTAAGTGCCAATTTGATTAATTTCAGTTTTTCTTTAAAAACATAGCCACCCCACCCGGTAACCTGAAGAGAACTCCATCTCTCACGAACAAAATTATTGTAACTAGACATATCTTGCCAACATTTCAGCAGTCTCAACGGTCTCGACCCCCAGTTTTCTTCATCTACCGACAACACAATAGGGCAATGGTCAGATAGGCCCCTTAAGTGAGCAACCTGCATACAATTAGGCCACAACAAGCACCATTCTTCTGACAACAAAAACCTGTCTAACCTACTCATCGAACGACCATCCCCCTTAAACCAGGTAAACTTTCGGCCACACAGAGGTAAATCAATTAACACACATTCATCTATAAACTCATTGAAGGGGGCAAACTCATCTAGTGTCTGAGTACCCCTAACTGAACGCCTTTCATCCGCACTTCGAACTGAGTTAAAATCACCACACAAACACACATTGAGTCTGCCCATGGAAAGCAGCCTCGAAGACAGAGACGTCCACAAGGCCTGTTTAGTAATTCTATCACACGGCGCATACACATTGAAAAGGTAAAACTCTTCGTTTGACTTGATAAACCTACCATGAATCATCATAAAATGGTCCCCTCAACACGACATCCACACCTCAACCTCCGATGTATCCCAAATCGTAACCAACCCTCCTGACGCCCCCACAGACGGAACAAAAGAATAATCATGACTCGTAGATCCCCATATCGAAGTACATAAAAAATCATCTATCAATTGCAACTTTGTTTCTTGAATGCACAACACGAAAGGCACCTTTTCCTTTACCAACTCCTTGATTTCCTTTCTCTTCTCCAACCCACCTAACCCCCGCACATTCCACAACACAATCCTCATCGCACACACTCTCACCCCACCTCCCTCTACCACTCAAACCTAACTCTCACCAACCGCCAAGCTTCCTCTCTCTCCAACATCGCATGTAACTGACTCCCTCTTCCCGTTCCCACCTCTCGAAAGCACACTAAACATATTATGAGTGTCCCCTTCAAATTGTAATCCTATAGCCTTACCTATCTCCCACACATCCTCTGTCGCCTCCTTCTCCTTACCATGTAAAACCACCCAGTGATTCCAATCTTTGTTGGTTTAAAGCTCATTTGAACACCTTATTTTGAAAGTCACTTCTACGTGGTTTTCTTCTTTATAAATAAGGCACTTCTTTTAAAAAGAGCTTTACTAAAATTGTGTTTGGCCTACTTCTCCTTAGAAGTGGAAGATAAGAAGAAAATAAGGAGGGTCAAACATGCTCTAAGTTTTTTTTGAAACAAAGTTGTCTTTAAATATAATCCCTTATACAAAATATTAGGTGCATTTATTATTTTTTTTTCTTAAATATCCCTAATTAATATTACTTGTTTGTCTTGGAATATGAAAAGTCAAAGTAAATATAAATACTAGAGACGTTAACTACAATTTAGTAAAATCCATACACAAACTAAACATGTTAACTACACTATCAACTTTTCTTAATATGTGTGAAATTAGTCAGAGGGACTTATAACAAAGATCGAAGGAAGTATATATAGAGATTGATGTTCGAACTCAAATTTCCCACTTATTCGTCTTTAAAGGTGAAATACTAGTCAATGAGCTACTTGACAAAAAAATATCATATAGACCTGACTCACATAGATAGGACACAATAAATTAATAACACAATAAACAAATTATTTAGTGCCCACATGACAAATTTCAATTTTAACAAACTCTAATAGAGATTAAAGCATGTTGAGTCACGGTTACAATAACTACATTAAATAATAACAATAAACATAAACCTATGAAGCACGGGTATAGACACGGACATCATATTCGACGCGAATACCGACAATCCAACATCAATAATAATTTGAATAAATCACATAATTCGATGTAAGTATGTGTGTCAGTGTCGTGTCGGCATAAGTCCGACATAGAAACACGCCTAATCTAAGAAGGGTTTGTGCTTCACATACATAAACTAATCACTACTCACTACTATTAGTCTACAAAAGTAAAAGAAACACTATTGAACATGTGGTCCAAAAATCAATAAACATAAAGAATAAAGAATGTACAATACGCATAAACTAGTTTAATAAAGGAAAAAAACTATTTCTGGAATCAAAATGCCTCCTAATATTGAACATGTGGTCCATGCCTCCATTATATTATATAAATAAGTGGAAAAAAATCATGTATGTCAAAGACAGAATAAAAACAAAGCTAACTACTAACTAGCCAAAGACAAGGAGTTAGATTACATTAACGAAAAAAGTAAACCACAAAAAGAAAAAGATATTAGTTCACTGTTCATTCACTTGATGAATCAGTTAGTGATGGCTTGGGATTAGGGTTTCTCAACGACCATTCAATCTTCAGAAGTTGTGAGAATTTGACTTATGTTGTGTCTTTTGTGAGAGAGGCGTTTGTGTTTCCGTTCATTTAGAGTTAATTGCTTTTTTATGTATCAGGGTTGTGTCTTTTTATGTATCTCTGAGAAGCGTTTGAGTTTCCAAATATTGAGGGTTAATTGCTTTTTATGTATCAGGGTTAAAAATGTAAAATAGTATATATAAATAGGCCGGCCTGACGGGCCTAATAGGCTTTTTTGCAAGCCTAAGTCTGGCTTATTTAACTAAATAGGCTTTACAAAAAGCTTGAGCCCAACCTTTTTATTAAACGGGCCAGGCCGAGCTAGGCCTCAAATAGGTCGGGCCGTAGGCCCCTGTCGGACAGTCTAGCCTATTCTCACCCCTAATTACAACTACATATACAATCGGTTAAAATAAAGAACGACACATGCATATAAATTTGATGCATGTTTGACTAATTAGAGAAAAGATAAAACATAATTAATATATTATTTACTTTAAATTAAAAAAAATCATTTTGAATATTAGATAGATCATAGATAGTTGATTTTCTCTCATTCTCATAGATTCCACATGACTTTGATGTCACACATTTTAATCACAAACAATGGCACCAACTACATGCAGGAACCACCAATATATTTTGCATATAATATTTCATGAATTATGTTTGTCATATGAGAATAAATATTCTCAATGTTAAGTATTCAAAGTGAATGTAAATTTTAATTCTTGTTACATTCATGTATTACGTATCTATTATCAATCAAATACTTGATTTTTTTTATAAATAATTGTGTAACATTTTCTAACGTTTTATTATTTTATGGCAAACTATAAATTATATCATTGAAAACTTTGAAAAGGCACGAGGAACATAAAAATAATAATATTATCTCTCATTTATTCTTATCTTCTTGTATTTTCTTATTTTTGCACAAATATATAAAATAAAAGAGACGTGTTTACAACGTGAATACAAAAAAGAGGATATATATATCTAGTGTATTGAAGTTTTGGGTTAAGATACAATGTTTAAAAATGAGGATTGTCGTATGTAGCGACAAAACAAAGCACAACTGATGCATGGATCATGCGGACAGTGATATCCTATTTTTGAAATAGATAAAAATTATATATATATATATATATATATATATATATATATATATATATATATATCAATCTTGTGGCATTTCCAACTGCAAACATGCATTCGTTGTTGTTCGTAGTTGTGTAATCGTACGAACAAGATTTTCCATTTAAAAAATTTACATATTGTTTGGTTACCTTTGATCCAATGTTATGATTTATTTGATCTTCTAAAAATTCATATCTAGCAATTTCATCATTTTTACTAAAATAAAATTATTGCATTTCTACCAACTAATAAATGTAGGATTATCCCGATAAAAAATTGTGATTGGCTATTGTTTCATTCTCTACAAATATTGCGAACTCTAAATCAAACTCTAAATTCTGAAAACGATAATCATTCTATGTACTTAGATACCATGTCATATGTGATATTAAACTTGGTGGTTGCATGTACGGTCATAGTTTACCAAATAAAGACGATATATTTCATACTATACCCCAAAAAATTGAAATAAAGACGAGTCCACAATTTTTCTTTTTTGTTTTTTACAAAAACGAGTCCACAATTTTTCATTAGGTAAAACATAAAGAAAATATGAAATTAAAAAAGTGAAAACAAACAAATAAAAGTACTAAAGAGTTGCAATTAGCAGGCAGCACCTATCATTTTTTTTAAAAATTAAGAAACAATGTTGAACCACGAAATCATGAATTCTGACTGAAGAGCTGATACAACAATGAAACTTGTTGCATAGTTTTGAGATTCTCAATCAACATTAAACTATCAATGCATTTACTTCTTCAAAAGTGAATAAATAGTAATGTAAAATAAACAAGATTTAATACAATTGTCATATTCATAAGTTAATTCTCGCTTTACATTGTCTAAAATGAGTTGATCACTTAGTCACTTTACAATAGCCGAATCATTGTTTCAATACTTAAAATTGCATGGCTGCCCGTGAGTATTTAATGATATTTTGACAAGCAGCCTTCGGTTCCTGGATAACCATCATAAGTTCGACCACATAACCAATGATCTCGTTAAATATCATTTGTATATCTTCCATTCTACCCTCATCAAACATTCTTTGCGGGAACCTGCCGCCATTTTGATATTTGGCCATTAAATATATTCACCCACGAGCTTCCGACATGGAATTATACTTAGGCTGCAAAGTAATTGGTGAACCATTCCTAGAACTTTTAGGATTTTCACAAGCTCGTACAACCTATTGTTGAGTGTCCTAGTTCTGACCTATATGGATGCTTAGCAAAGCCAAATTCACGCGCAACATTTTTCCAATTTGACTTATCTGAACCCCTTGCACCACCAACATAATTTAACCCTTCACCATGAAGCTCCCCTAACTTGTAACGGAATCCTTATCTATATTTTCTTGTGGATTCTTGCATTTGAAGGTGGCACAGCTCTAGGACTAGTCCTAGAACTACCACGAAGGAAATCGAAAGGCAATCTTGATATGCAAGAAATCTATTCCATATGTTTATACATAAGCATCATTAACAACTTAATTTCTTCTCAAGAATCAAGATGGAGATGGTGCAACAGTCTCTGGTGTCAAACTTTCTCTACAATAGTAATCATTCAACGTCTTTCTGTAATTATACTTAGGCAATCTTGTTATATATTGTTAGTCGATATGTTGAAAAATGGAATTAGTTACACTCCATAATTATCCGTAATCATGAAGAAAAAGCCAAAAAAATAAGTAAATTAGTTTTATTCCCTAAAAAAAGTAAATTAGTTTTATATTACTAATTTAGGTTAAATATGTTTTTGGTCCCTATAGATACTAGCGAAAAGACTAGTTTTATTCTCTAAAATTCGTTTTAGTCCCTCTAAAATATTCTTTCAAACTTTTAGTCCCTATAAAATTTTCAATCACTACTTTTGGTCCCTATTTTTTAAATATTTTTTGTATTTTTTTTTAATGAAATTGTGCAGAAATGTGAAGAATAATGTAAAAAAAAATTAGAATTTTTTAACAAAACACAAATTAAATATGAATTTTTAACCGTGAAAAATATAAAAATTCATATTAAATTCATGTTTTGTTGAAAAAATCTAATTTTTTTGGGAGATATTCTTATAATAATATGAATTTTTCTGCAAAATTTTATTAAAAAATATGAATTCTACATATAAGTTTACTTTAAAAGAGGGATCAAAAGTGAAGATGGAAAATTTTTAAAAGACTAAAAATTGAAGAAATTTTTTAGAGGGATTAAAACGAAAAACTGACATATTTACCAGGACCAAAAACATAATTAACCATCCTAATTTTCTATATCATTCTTTGGTTTCAAGTAGCCTTATAGATAGCTCCACCTAACAAGGGTTCAAAGAAGGGTTCAAATATAAGTAAATTGCCTCATATTGTTATATGAAAAATTGGATAGGATTTCTAGCTTACTATATTTTGTTTAAAGTTGTTGATTTGGGTTTCACCTCGTTATGACATCGAAATCTTATTTGTTTAAATCATCATTAAAATTATGTTTGATTTGCTGATTTATAGTATGTTTGGTATTACGGTACTTTATGGAAAATCACGGCAGAGACCTGCGTTAACATGAAAGCTACCTTTCACAGCTTCTATGTTTTCATGTTTTTTATGCCTCGGGACGCGCAATTTCTACTGTGAATCCAAACACAGCATTAGTCTCTTCCATGTTCTTTTATTAGTTAAAATTATGTTTGATTTGTTCTTTCAAAATCAAAGATATAACAATCGTCAGGTGGAGCTATCCGTTTGGTAATCAAAATAATCAACTTCAAAGATAAGCTAAAATTTTAAATGAAAGAAAGAACAAATCTCAGCCAAACAAGCTCTAACCACCAAGAACACCAAAGTTGAGATGTGATAAACAAATGGTACATCAACTGTAAATAAAACAAGCTAGATCAATTCCACAAAATCCTCTTTATAAAGCCACTCCACTAATTACTGGAGTAGCAATTCCAAATATAACTGTTACACAACAAGAAAATATTATTTTATTTAAGAATATACACTTTCAAATCCATATGAGACAGACCCAGAAAGCAAAGTTTAGCTACAGGCCTACAGGTTGAATATTACAAGTAGCACAATCATTCACCAAGACCAGCAACGAGTAAAGTAGCGTCTAAGATGAAACCGTGTCACGATGGTGTCTTAGAGAATTTTCAAGCTGAGCGTTTTTTCTCGCACATTCCAAGATAGTTTTATCAGCAGTGATGAAATATGCTGCAATCGATGCTGCTCACCAACCAACGACAAGTGTAAATAATGCATTCAAACATGTTGCAAAGAGTCAAACTGAATGGAATTTATTATTTTTTTAAAATATAAAATGGTTAACAATAACATAAATATAAATTCAAGTAAAAAAGGTTAAGAAAGAAGAAAACTGAAAGCAGCGAAAAAAGGAAGCATAGGAGCCCGAAAAAATGGTTTGCTCCTTACAAAGCAAGGAAAACTGAAGGGAAAATAAAAAGTTAAGAATTTAATTTGGAGTGGATCAACTGCAAAAGATGAGCCACATTCATACTTCAATGAGCAATCCTTTTCATAAAGTATATGCATGATGAGTATAAGAATTTGTTAATGTGCTGGTATCCTGATTTATTGTTTCTTGCTTTGTAGCTAATTTACAAATAACCATGCTGAAATTACCATTGAAAAGATTTATTTTTCTTCATACAAAAGATAATAGCATGTCTCTCTTAAATCAAATTGTTTGGTTATTTTAAGTTGAGATCATACCAGCCGATATGATAAGTGCCTGAGCGGTATAATTGAGGTTTGCCTTTGCCCATGGAATCATGCGAACAGCAGCCAACTGCAAAATATGGTTTCAACAATAGCCAATTATCATCCACAAACATTGGAGGGTTACACTTTTCATATTTCTTAATCATACTTTTAATTGAGTTTCAGAAGCTGGTAACAGTGAAAGAGGTTTCAAAAGGTGAATTATTCTTCAACTCAAACCAGCCACATGGATGTTCAATCTTTTAAGATCAATTTTAAGTACTACGTTAGGGTAATAGTCATACTCATAGGAACTTGGTCTCTTATTACAAAATAACAGGGACAATACCCTTGATTACAACACTAAAGAGCTTCAAGAATCTACACCTCTCAATGTCTAAAGGAAACAACTCTCTTAAGGAAAATGTTTGTAAAAAACACCATATGATTGGTCAATTTCACAGTTATAATTGTCTGTTCTCTGTTCTCTGTCAAACATCACGTTGGAAATTTGTCCAATCTTAAAATAACATGTATTAAGAGGTAATTGCTAATTAATGCCTATTGGTGGTGTAAAATTGCATCCCGTAAAAAACCAAGTCAGCCTTGAAAGATATTTTTTCGCCAATTCATGCAGACATGGACACCAACAAGCAGAAGAAATGCATGGATTTCTATTATAAGTGAAAGATGCATCCATGAAACTACATAACATAGTTCAAATGAAATTCATTTATAATTAAAAAAACACATTGCGCAGTATCTTTATTAGCAAGTCTCCAGAAAGAAAAATTACTTACAGTTGGTACAGTACTGACAACGCATGCAACGGCGGCTGCCTTGAATCCAGCACGCACACCTTCTGCACATCAAGAAAAGGCTAAAGTGTAAGGATATATAACTCATATTTCTCACGATATCTGGCACCCTTTGACAGGTTATCATAACAATGTTAGATAACATGTGGCTTACATATGCCCTGCTCTATTGATAAAAATGAAAATCTAGGAGACAGAAATAACGACATTTATTTGGTGTATGGCCAATTATAAAGCACCGACGCAAACATGGACACCGTACGCGACCATAGCAATAATATGAGAAAATAAAAGTAATTGAATGTAACCACAAGTGTCGGTGTCGTGTTGGACACCAGACACGACTTCAATGTGAAGTTTTGGTGCTACATTTCCCATGGAAAACATGCATTACCTTAAGCTAGTTCAATAAAGTCTAACATTGATTTTGCCAATCAGCAGAAAAGTAAAATGATAGTTCAATATCACCATTCAAGAATTATTTTCCAATAGGAACAAAAGGGAATGATATCATATTAGACTCAGATTGTTTGTCTTCGAATTTGGGTTCCAGGCCTAACTCTATTACCATATAAGAATTTGGACTTAAGACCTAATTCAACTCCAAAGCTAGCTCATGAAATGAATATTCCCCGCTCTAAGGATTACTTAAAGTCATATCTCTAGTCGACATGGAGATGAAAGGGATCTGATATTCCATCCCACTCTAACCAATCTCTCTCTCTCTCTCCCCCTCTCTTTCCCTCTATTCCCTTCTGAATTGGAGACACCATTACCTTTCATTCCATAATAAAAATATCCAAAGAATCATGACAAACCATTCCTTCAATCAACATTCATTTCACTTCACTCAACATTACAAATTTACAATATTCAAACATATCCCAAGCAAAACATTACAATTACAACGAAAGATATGAAAGTCATTTCCTTTATTAAATTCAAAATAACCCATTTCCCTCACAAACCAAATGCAGCAGTTCAAATTATTTTCAACCCTCCTACATAACGAAAAATTCACAATCACTCAAATCCTAACAAAAAATTAATAATGACCCACATCCTAATAACAACATTCAAAAGTGGAGCAATAATCATCAACCAACAAACCCACATGGGTTGGCTCGCTGGTGTAGGCTTGTGACCTTAGAGCGTGCTCCTCTTAAGGTCTTAGGTTCGAATAAGCCAACTAGATTAGTTGATTAGTCGGTTCTTGGACCGAATACCGAGAAATTAAGCAACATAATGCAAGACCCACATAATAAATAAAAAAACTTGTGAAATAAGTAAGAAAGAGAATGAAAATGTAAAATACCATTAGTACATTTTTTGGTCCTCAAAATCTTCCTCTCTTCATCAGGAGAAGCAATAATGAATGAATTTCTTTTGGAGACCCAAGCATCCCTAAGTTCTGAAGGAATACCCATTTTTCTTTTTGATGAATGTTTGAATCTTATTATTTGTAGGAATTAAAAATTGTTACTATTAGCCGACAACGATGGAGAAAACAAAATTGGATTTGGTGTGAAAATGAATTATTGAAGGAATCAATCGGTGGAGAAGCTTGTAATGTTTTATTCTTCTTCGTTCATGTTTGGCACCAATTTTCATGAGGATATTGGGTTGGGTTATGATTATCAGTGTTCTAATTAAAGCCCATCATATTTTGAAGTTTAATTTTAGTTTAGTTTAGTCGCACCTCCTACTTATATATTTTGTAGGCCGAAGTTTGAACCCGGACCTTATATATATTATGTAAGGTCTTT
>Ga0209282_1002786_pt1 | contig 10223 bp, 8 predicted proteins | sample Mtrugardesep15_FD_187529 | JGI IMG/M metagenome (GOLD analysis project Ga0209282, IMG submission 187529) | Root nodule microbial communities of legume samples collected from California, USA - M. trunc garden sep15 (SPAdes) (version 2) | ecosystem: Host-associated > Plants > Roots > Nodule...
ATTTCCTAAAAAATATATTTATTAATGAGCTATAATTATAAACAGGTTATGATGGGTTGGACTGTTTCTTATAGTAAATTTGTTGAGAGGTCACTCTCTATATTGATGTTTATATACAGTTAAAACTCTATAAATTAATAATGTCAGGACCGGAGAAATTTATTAATTTAGAGAGTTATTAATTTATCGTTAAATTAATAATTATTAATTTAAAGTGTTTTTCAGTAATTATATTGTACATACCAAACAAAAAGGCAAATTAGTCTATGCCTCTTAGAATTACGTTGCAGCGAACCTTGGAACTCAACGTAAATTAGTAACTACTGTGTTCATATGCATTGGATATCAATAATGACTTTTAAAGTACAGACAACTATTGAATCATATTTCAATAGAGTGTAATATATTTTTTTCAGTTTCTAGGAATTATTAATTTATGATTTTCTTAGGACCGAAAATTATAAAGGGATCTCCCGAAAAATTATTATCTTATTATTTTATCGAGTTTTTCAATTTTTTACATTGGCCCAAGTCAGTACCGGACAAATTTATTATTTTAGAGGGTTTATTAATTTACCGAGAATTAATTTAAAGAGTTTCTACTGTATACTAACTATTTCATTAGGTCAGATAATTCATTCAACACACTTTTATTCTAAAGGCATCGGGAAGGAAGAGAAAACTCTTCTCAACCCTACTCTGCTCAAGGCTTCTCTCACAATATCACTCGATTGTCATCCATAATGAAGGTACACGTTTACCATATTTTATAATATGTCATAATTTTGTACCTATGATTTTGGGCTTTCTCTATTGAATTTCCTTTTGTTTGTCCCCATGTGCTTAACTCATTTGGTAGTACAATACATAATATATGTAAAGGTCAGGGGTTCGAATCGTGGACACCTCACTTATTCACCTTAAAGATGAATTCAAACTACTAAGCTAATTGGCAAAAAAAAAGAACCTAAGAGAGTCTATAAATGATTAACATGAGAAAAACACAAGAATGAAGTTGAATTGTGTTGGCTTTTACTACTTTTCTTTTTCTGAGTGTTACGAGTTGTTCGAATCTGATGAGCACAAATTTTGTAACAGAGTTTGAGTTCAGCAGGATACATAACACAAAGATTATATATATATATATATATATATATATATATATATATATATATATATATATAGAGAGAGAGAGAGAGAGAGCAGACACAAACAATTTATATTGGTTACTCCAACAACGCAAGAGTAGTCCAGTCCCCTTGCACTTCCAAATAATATCACTATAATCTCACTAGATTACAATTGCTCGAGGACTCTTCCAAGAGACTTCTCAATGCTCAAGCACCCTTGCAAGAGACTTCTTTGCTCAAGGTCACAACCAAGAGACTTTCATTACTCAAGGACAACTCCCAGATGCTTCTATTGCTCAAGGACGCAGGCAAGTTACTTCCAATGCTCAAAGAGCAACCCTGGGAGATTTCTAGTGCTCAATCAGACCTGAATGAGATTTCTGATGCTCAAGGTTTCACCAATAGACTTATGGTGCTCCAGCTTCACAAGCAAGAGACTTATTTTTGTTTACAACAAATATAAACAAACTTGTTCTTACACCGGATATACAAATTGATTGGTGTAAACTGAACAATATGAACATACTCTTTTAGACTTCTAGTATTTCTAAGATACAAAAGTTTAAACGAAAATCCTAAGTGCTTTTGTGCTATTTGATTGGCAGGGTAATCACAGTTAAAATAGCAGAGTCTTCAGCTCCTTATATAGGTAGGGATTTGAGAGACGTTGGAGAAGAGTGCCAGCGCATTAAGAGTCGTTGAAAAGCTTCAAATCAAGCATGTTGAGCCATTAGCGGATATGGATAATTACGTTAGATAGTCATTCGAAAATCCTTTGTTGAAACATAAAGTACCGTTCATTCCTATTGCCTATAAAGTTCTTTGTTTGTTTTTAAACGGGGACAGAAGAAAACAAAATTGTGCTCAGATCCTCTGATGTGGACAACTACAGAAGATGACAAATCTGATGTGGAGTCTGGGTCCCTCAGGTGCTTCTGAAGCTAGAATGTCTTCCAAGTCTGATGGGGTCTTTTGTGTCTGGCTAGGTCTTATGAGTCTGATTGATCTCCCAAAGTTTAATGATCTCTTCAGCTTCTGAGAGTCGCCCTTTTCTTCTGATTCAATGTGTTAACTTCTGGTTGACCTTTATTCAGATCTTCTACCATAGTTTTTGAGCTTCTATTGTGCTTCTGATGCTTTAATACATGTTCAATACTTTGATGGATATTTTCTATAATCCTGAACACTTGAACAAATATTAGTATATAAAATTGTTCTTCAATACTTTGTTATCATCAAAACCTTAGAGGAATTATACAAGACCCTTTTGTTCCAACAGATGACACCAATATTTTAAAGATATAAAAAACACACACACACAGATACCATAAGGGGATTATCGGTTAGGATATACTATTATGATTATAAAAAACAAATCCACACATTACATTGTGCCAAGTAAAGATGGTAGCAAAAAGACCTAGGTTAGGTAGCTTGTCTGTCGAGCAATTGCCTCTCTATAAATATGAGAGATGTTAAAGGTCATGTCCCTCAGAAGAACCATGAGTTGTTTCATCTATTTTTTAGTTGTTAATGCACCATTTGTTGCATTACAAGATGTTGTTGTGTTAACAATGATTGAAACCATTGGCAATCTCAAATTTGGTTTCATATTATTAAATTGAGATTGATCCATGTGTACCAAATGGTATTAAAAATGTTAATTAGAGCAGTTGTAGTGAACAATTTACATTGATTACCTCAGTCTCTCTTAAAGATATTCCAAATGACATTGGTGTTTGAAAAACTAAAAAGAATGTTGATTAAGTTTCTAAAGTAGATCCAAAGAGTAACTAAAAAAGAACATTGAAAGAACAAATGAGTGGTGGTTAAGAAATATTATGTAATTTGTGATGAGTAATTGATCCACCAAATATGAAAAAAAATAATAAGGGTTGGTAGCTTGGCTATAAGTTGTTGCATATCTATCAAATAACCACATAAGAACTTTAATGTTGAAAAAAATTCCTTCGCAGTATATCATAATACTAAATGTATATAGAGAGTAAAAGAAGGAAGTTATACGTTTCTAGTACCCTTGATCAACTCCTGCTACCTTTGTGAGGCCTCTTCTAAAGACATCATCAATTTAGAAAAGTAAAGGGGACAAGGGGTCCCCTTGTATCACATTTCTTTTACAGGAGAACTAGCTCTGGTGCTTGCCATTGATATAAACATATAACTTAGTAGAATCGAGAAAAGTTTCTATATAGTCACAAAAGACTGTAAATCCAAATGTTTTGAAAACTTTCAACAAAAGTCTCCAATAAAGGGTGTCAAAGGCTTTGGACATGTCCATCTTCAGAGCCAACTTACCCCAAAAGTCATATTATCCAACATATTGACTACTTCTAATGTCAAACAATTATAGTCTATGATAAGCCTTTTCATGGATAAAACCTCTTCGCTCACATAAAATATTTAAAAAGGGATTCAGCTCAAGAAATAATACATGTAAGAACCTTGAAAAAGGAAAGAAAATCAATCAAAAATGAAGAAGAGACATATTTGATGAGAACAAGGCAAGCACTTATGGACAAATTTTTACTCTTTCAACCAGATAGGCTTTTGCGGATACTAGCAATCAAGAGATGCCAAAACAATAAATGTGTGAGGATTCACACCAATTTGAAGCCCAAATAAATACATGGAAGTTTAAAAATCTTACAATTCAAAACGGAAACCACTTTTACCAACCAAAAACTCACCACGTTGATATCAACTAACATTTTCTTGTGGAAATTAACTTTCAAACAGATATTACTTCAATTAGCATCAGATTGGCCTTCAAAGATCTTTTATTACCTTAACTATTCTCATCCAATATTGTAGATTTGAAATACGGAAGGAAGAATCCACACCAACATCATAACTCGAGAAGAGACCTGCATCCACAAAAGAATTTAACATCACATTCAAACCTTCAACAACAATACGGAAAGAAAAAAAAATAATGAAAAAGGATCACCTTGACGGAAACCTTATCTTAACTCAAATTCATTAGTTGGGCTTCCATGAACTAAAATAGACGTTTTTGTTGTTTTGACACATTCCATGATCCACCAACACAATCTATAAAGAAATCCCATTTTTATCATATCAACTTCCAAGTTCTCATACTTAATGGAATCAAACATATTTAAGTCGACTTTGAACAACAATAGCTCCTTTTTTTCCTCTTTTTTGCACCACCCACGACCTCATTTGTACTTGCAATACCATCAAAAATCTAACGTCCTTCAACAAAAGTTGATAGAGATTAATAAATCACACTTTGGATGACTATCTTCAATATGTTAGTTAGGACTTTAGCCATAAACTTGTACATACATGCAATTAGAGAGGTTGGTTTAAATTTGTACATACATGCAGTTAGAGTCTTTCACCAACATGCTATTAGAATATAATTCATAAATGAACCTCATAATTTCCTCTCTGAGGTCAACAAAGGGTAGTGGAGCTATGGTCGTCATGGGTGGCCTGTTTTTGCCTTCAATTGTTGATATGTTATTTAAAATATTAAACAATTTTTTAATGGATATATATACATACACACATGAAAGGTTGCAAGGCACCGAAAATTTATACACACGTGATTTCATATACAATGAACTGAAAGACCCCGACGCACCAAATAACTACAAAAAAAAACAAAAACTAAGCACCAAGAATATGTACACACTTGATTTTAGATAGAAAGACCAACACACCAAATAAGTACAGGGAAAATACTAAGAATATGTACACACACATGATTTCAGATACAAAAACATAAAAGACCAATACAACAAATAACTACGAGGAAAACATAAACAAAACCCCAAGGGCTCAATCAAAGCTCGGGAAAACCACCAAAAAAACAAAAATAACTACTACTACAATAGAGGTAGCAGAGCTAGAAGGACATCACCAAACAAAAATACATATGAAAATTGGGCCCTACCTAAACCCCTAAAACACATATCATATCCCTCTCTGCCCCAATAGAAAATATTATTGATGTCAACCCAAAAATGGTTTCACCTTCCACTTGTAAAAAGAACAACAATACATATGGTGTTTATCAAAGAACCACTTCGAGAACTCAAATTGGCTTAAAAAATACCTATTTTTGTCATCATGTACCACAATAATAGTCAAACAAACAAATTCACAATTCATTTTAAGCTCAGTATTTAACCATTTCATTTTCTCAAGCTTACAGAGCTGCATCACCACCTCTTATTTTCTATTTCAAGGCATTGATCACTGCACCATTTTTCAATTTGAGCATTCTTGGTGTTTGACGATTCCCGTTAATACGTTTGTCTTCAAGCAAAAAGGTGACATTCCATATTCTAAGTTAAATTGTTGACAGTATTTCATGAATGGTACCTTCAAGCATATGTCCGGGTTCACTTTGAAGAATACCTTACTCCCATCTTGAGCCCTAATTTAAAAGTTGATACAAATAGTATCATCACCAAAAACTTGATCTATTTCTGAGGCCTTTTCTCTTTCCATTGCAAGCCATATTGCTAAACTTGATCTGAGCCCTAATTGAAAAGTTGATACAAACAGTATCATCACCAGAAACTTCATCTATTTCTGAGGTCTTTCTCTTACCATTGAAAGCCATATTGCTAAACTTGATCAAAGTCTCTTATGATGTGGTGTCTTCAGAGAGTGAAGACATAGTTATAATAAGATTTTTTTAAAGTAAAACATGTTATGACTTGTTAAGCAGTGAAAAGTTGTTTCACCAATGGGTCAACCTTTTTCAATTGTAATGTAATATTAATATGGTAATTAAAATAATAGTGGTATGTGTAAACATGATTGTACTACCATGATGTAAGTACTCAAGAAGTTCAATGCTTAAAAGTAGTGGCTTGTATCTATGCCAATGTGATAGTGACACATTTGTTGTCTTTTTATTATAATAATAATCAAATACTTATATCCATTTGTTGTCTTTTAACCATAAACGTTTTAATTTTGGTTACTACCATGTTATTTCGTTTCCATGAATGACCCTAATACTTTTATTTTAATTATTGTTTATGAAAATTATTTAAAATAATGCATAAACTTTTTTAAAAAATAATAAATAGAATTCGAGTATAGCTATCAAAATATTGTCTTCTTTTTTTTTTCATTAAGTAACAAAATAACATAATTTGAGCAATGCACTATAGTTTGGCTCCTTAATTGGCTTATAGGTGGAGATTTCATTTATGCATCATTGTTGTGGCTTATAGGTGGAGAAAATAACATGTGCATTATGTTGAGTTGTGATATATTGACAACTTAATAAAAAAAAAAAAATCTTCCACTTACGTAAATACGTCCATTGATACATAATTATGTTATTGATGCATGCACTGTGATAGAATAAATGAAGAAAATCATGACTTTTACGTGGTAAAATCAAATATCACTATAGTATAATGTATATGGTCATATGTGTGTACATGTTATTTTTTTTTTTACAAAAGTGTGTGTAAGGTTGGGAAAGGGGCGAATACATCGTTCTGGAAGGATAGGTGGTTAGGGGATATTCCTTTGTGTCAGCGTTTTAGTCGTCTATTTGATTTATCATCATATAAGTCAAGCACGGTGGCTGAGATGTTCTCTCTAGGTTGGGAGGAAGGGGGTCTGGCATGGGGATGTCGGAGACGATTGTGGGATTGGGAGGAGGAGATGATAGGAGAGTGTTGTCGATTACTTGATAACTTTGTTTTGCAGACTGATGTTCATGACAGGTGGCAGTGGCTTCATGATGTCGCGGGTGGTTATACCGTGCGAGGAGCATATTATATTCTGACAAGCCAGGCACAGCATATACGTGATGACAGAGGAGAACTAGTTTGGCATAAACATGTACCCTTGAATGTGTCTATTCTAGCTTGGAGGTTGTTGAGGGACAGGTTACTGACAAGAAACAATCTTCTTCGGCGTGGCATTGTACAACATACGGCTACTCAGTGTGTTACGGGATGTTGAGATGAAGAAACAGCTACTCATGTGTTCTTTCATTGTAATATTTTTGGTACCTTATGGCAGCATATGCGGTATTGGCTTGGTGTTTCAGGTGTTGATCCGTATAATGTTCATGATCACTTCTTACAGTTTACAAATGCGATAGGATCGACAAGGACTCGTACTTCTTTTATGCGGCTGCTTTGGTTACTGGGAGTGTGGGTTATATGGAATGAGCGTAATCATAGGTTATTCAATAATGATCAAAATTCCATGTTAGATTTGATGGAGAAGGTCAAGTGTAACTCCTTGTGGTGGCTTAAAGCTAATAATGTTACTTTCCCTTTAGGTTCCCAAAGGTGGTGGTCGGACCCGTTGATGTGTCTGGGTTTCGACTGACTTCTGTTTGTATTTTGTACATGGGCGACTTGTAAACTTGGGGCAACCCCTTGAGTACATCTTGTGCTAAAGGGGATTGACTGTCGATATTTATATAATTCATTTTTATCTCTTAAAAAAAAAAATTGATTTATCGATTATCTATAAGTAATAACGTCATATTGTTGTTTGCAAACAAATAGGAATTGGTTAATCATTATTTCCTTTTTAATTTAAACTAAATTAATACTTCTATATATTATCAACACCTACACCTACTATTTTAGCATTGTTATAACAAGGGCTTTTATGACTTTTTAAATAACAAGGTCTCCCGCATGTTGGGTTCCACTTGTGTAACATAGGCAATTTTATGTTATATAACATTGCCCAATCAGAGTGTGCCATGTGGCACACCTTTTTTTTTAAAAAAAAAAATTAAATTAAATGAGAATAGAGAAAACACGTGAGTGAGAGAGAGTTTGAGAGAAAACGCGTTCCTCTTCTCTTCTCCACTAGGACATCAAAATTCAGAACCTACCACCCACCATCAACTCTTCTCGCACCGCCGACACCTCCCTCCGCCGTCGTCCTCCTCTCCACCATCGACCACCGTTCCTCTTCTCTTTCCCTCCTGCGACAATCTCTTTTTCAAATGTGATGGATTTGATTTGGAATGAATTTTGAGATTCATTAAGGGATTCATTGGAGTTGTTATTATAGAGATCAATAGACTAATAACAACAACAAATATCCTTTTAATTGTCTATTGAGAGGTGGGTTGATTTGAGATTTTTTGAATTGTGACAAAAATAGTGAAAAGAGGGTTACACTGATGTTGCAGAGAATTGCAATTGTTAGTATGCTATGGTGAAATTGAAAATCTATGAAACTGAACATCTGATATGAAAATGCATAAGCCAAAAAACGCATTACGCTGCTATTAGTGTGAAACTGTGAACATCTGTTATGAAAACACATAAGCGGAAAAAACACAACATGTCTGCTAAATCTGTGAAACTGAGCATCTGTTATGAAACTGCTATAAAAATTGATGTCAAGAGTTGTAAAAAAAGCGCAATATACTGCTATGGAAATTGTTGTCAAAAGCTATCAATTGGTACCCAAAAAGCGCAATATGCTGCTATAGAAAGAGCTGCAACTGAATTGTTGATATGATATATTTCAATTTCAATTAAGGTCATAGACACATAAGTTGTTGAAAACTGAATTGATGTGCAATTGAAACAAGTTAATAAGTCGTTGTCAAGAAACGCATAAGCGAAAAAAACGCATAAATAGAAACGAACAAATGACAAAAACTCAATAAGACCACACCACCTGCAGCCAACAAAATGCCAAAACCTGCAGAATTCTACAGGTCGAACAGCTCCTGCCAGGCAAAAACAGAACCAGCAACATGCTTAAGGCCTTTTAGTGCTTCAATTTAAGTGCTTCAATAATAATATAACTAATAATATAACTAGCAGTAGCAATTTAAGTACTTTAGTAAAGTGCGTAAATATAAACAAGTAGTAGAAACTTAGCATAATAATACTATAACTAATATTAGTGCTTCAATTTAAGTAATCTCTATAGAAATTGCTGTCAAAATTGTTAACAGAAATGCTAAAACAACTCAATAAGCGAAAAAACGCATAAGCTAAAAAGCAACTGAAACAACTTAAAGTAAAGCTAAAAAGCAATTGAAACAACTCAAAGTAAGAAAATATGCATTCATTCCATTACAAAATAATTACAAAGATGCCACATATAGGCTTAACATCCACCCGAACAACCAAAACCAAATTCTACAAAAACAACTTAAAAAACAGAAGAAAAAAAAAACAGCAAAAACAGTTGCTGCACTGTCATGACAGCAGCAGCGCCAGTGCCCCCCTATGCATTCATTCCATTCAAATGGGTTGGCGGCCCCCCTATTGCCTACATTAATAACAACTTAAAAATAAGCATCACGATACTTGTTAAATGTATGAATAGTTCCTTTTGAATTTGTTTTTGAAATTACCATTAGCATGGCTGTGTAATTGAAATTACCATTAAAACAAGTACTCTACATACCAACTCATATACCTGTGAACTTTTTTCTTTAGGTGGAGCACGGCTAGATGTAGCGCGACTATGCTGTTTTTCCAGACAACTTTTGTGTCGCTTAATTCGCTTCGAACCAGGTCGTACCCTGAACCCCTTTGCTTGCATAACATCTGAACTCATAATTACTGGACGAGCACCATTATCACCGTTATTTTCCATTGCTTTTGCGCGAAGTTCCACTACTTTCTTGAACATGTCATCTACACCATTATCAAGAAACTTGAGCCATTCTTCCTTGGGTGATGCTTCAGTTGCCGCTTTAATGAACTTAGAGACAACTTGTCTGAACATTCGATTTCTAGACAAGTTAGGATCTCCTTCAACCTCCTTGCCCCTAAAATTTTGCAGAACGCCATAACGAGCTTCTCTTGTCCACCTTTTTAAAATATAGTTCTCAGGAATTACCTTAACATCATTCAATTCAAACACTTTAAAAGCATGTGAACAAAGTATGCCAAAAGTATCAAACTTCCTACAACTACAAGTGATGGAATTTGAAACACGGTTAAATGAAACTCTCCAAGATCCTTCATGTTTTGCCTTAGTGATGACATATTCACAGAGAGTCAGATTCATGTCTAGTTGGTACAGATAAAGTTAAGAATAACTTAAACTCATCTTGAAACAATTCAAATACAG
>Ga0209282_1002787_pt1 | contig 10222 bp, 4 predicted proteins | sample Mtrugardesep15_FD_187529 | JGI IMG/M metagenome (GOLD analysis project Ga0209282, IMG submission 187529) | Root nodule microbial communities of legume samples collected from California, USA - M. trunc garden sep15 (SPAdes) (version 2) | ecosystem: Host-associated > Plants > Roots > Nodule...
ATATATATATATATATATATATATATATATATATATATATATATATATATATATATATATATATTGATATATATTTGAAGGTTAACTCATTTCCCGCAATAATATATTCGAACCTGACTTTGATGAGTTATGAGACTAATTAATTCACCTAAACTTTTTTACAATCAAAGAGTATGGATAGATCATAGAATATTATGAGAATGATTGTATTTGTTATTTGTTACTACTACTAAAAAGAGTATTTAAAAGAATAGAAATAAAATTGACACAACTATTAAAAGAAACAAATATAAATAAATGGTGTATGAATTATTCCTAAATATATCAATTTCATTGCATTTGTATTTCAAAATGGGATGAACTAATGGAAAGGAAAATTAACGAGCTCTACCAATTCTGCATGAGAACATGGAACAATTTTTTTTTTCTTTAGATTTTATTTACCTTTCAACCAAATTCTAAATTATCATGGTCCATTTATGACACGGGCACCCTTTAAAAAAAAATTAGAGTATGGGGCACCCTTCAATTTAAAATACATTTTAAAATTCAAATGTATTTTTTGTAATTAAATGCAATTTCAAATTTTTAAATGGTATTAACTTATTAATATAATTCAAAATTCATTATTTTCATGAGCTTAACTCACTTAGTACCAAAAAAGTAAAATAAAATAATAAATCAAAATCCAATATTCAATCAAAATTAAAAACAATAGGAAAAAAAGTTTGTTAGTTTTTTTATTTCCAATTATACACTTAAAAGTTGACATCACCTACTTAATGTTATATTGAAAATTAAAATAATTTGTTAGTTATTTTTGGACAATTTTTTTTCTTTAGTAGATCAGGTTTTTTATCTCGGAAAACAGACCTGGATCCCCTACTGTAACTGCTTCACGCAGTGGTCGATCTCGGCCATTGAACATTAATCCAACGATTTAGATTGTTATGTCAGTTTTCACATATTTTGATCTCGGCCACTAGAATTTGGTCGGATGGCTCACACGCCTTACAACACTTGCTGTTACAGCAGGAAATCTGCTTCCCTCGAAAAACATATAAGATGGTACTACAAAAGTAAACTAAGTTTTTGTATTACAAAAAATGATCCAATTACGTCCGAAACAAATACGGTTTTATGCAGTTTTGATTTGGGTTGTTTCGTTTGCTGTTTTTCTATTAGGTTGATTTGGTTTTGAACACATCTAGTTTAAAGTTCCAAGCCAACACTTTCATACCAACCCAAGTGGGTTTATTTTGCTTTCAAGTTGATTAGAAATGTTTAGTAAAAAAAAGTCAATTAGGAATGTAACAATAAATAAAAGAAAAATGATAACAATTACTCTTAGGACATTGGTTAAACATCCAAAAAAAATGATAACAATTACTCTTAGGACATTGGTTAAACATCCAGAATTAAGTTTGCTGCATTCATGTTATTTCTTTCTATAATGAAGCTTTTGGATTAGAGGACAGCAACATCAGTAGAGTATACAAGGATTGTTATTCCACTCTTGTTGTCATTCTACTTCATTTTCTTCTCTGATCAAGTTTCAACCTTGAGCTTTGAATATTGTTGTTCTCTCACTCTTGTTGTCTCTACTTTTGAGAATGTCATAACACATTTAAGCTAAATTTGCACAGTTTCTAAATTAACAAATTTCGAGGTCACATGAGTTCCATTTTGGTTCTGTTGTTTTGTCTCTTGTAGGCGGGGGCGGATCCTGACATTTGGTGCATGTGGGGCTACATTCTGGCTAAGTTGCTGCTAACACTTGCACTTACTACCGACAAAATCAAAACCAATAGCAAATGTGTTACAATTATTTGTTTCCACAAGTTTTGCATAAGGTTGTTGACTTATTGGTCTTATTCTTAACATTTTGTGTTTTATTTAAAGGGGTAATAATTATTTTTGTCCCTTAATATGTAAGGAGTAACCATAATAGTTCATCAATGTATCAAAATTTTAAAATAGTCCTTTTATGCACTTTGCTGGTCAAAATAAATATTGTCATATTAGTCTTTTAATATACTTGCTTAATGTCACTTATTGGTTGACCTCTTCAACCATGTTGTCTAAGCATATCTCCTTGTTGTGAAAGATCTTCCCATTCCTTGCTCAACTATGAACAATTTCAAATTAAATCAACAAAAAATTAAATGGAAAATTTGAGATTCTCACGGATTCTTGCCTTTTAATGATCGTCATTACAAATCTGTGGCCAACAAATCATCAATAAATGTCATTCACAAATTCTACCATTTACTCCAATCCAAATCTTCGAAGTTCATGCCACAAGTGATCTACAATATTTCGTTTATATAGAAATACTAACATTTATTGGCAATTTTCAATGCTTATTGAGAATTGATGTTTTAAAAAGTTACAAAGAACTGATGTGTAAATGTGGAAGCCACCTAGAAACTCATTTCATGAGTTTTCCGTTGGAGATGTTGTGTCGTGTGGGCAGTAAGAGATTAAATTTTCGACCTTAAGGAAATGTGTCAAATTCCACTTGAAGCATTGTAAAATGACATTTAGTGCTATCATTTGTTTACAAGAAGAAGCTTAGTTCATTTCTTTATTGATAATTGAGCAAATGCAAATACATAGGTGAAACTACATAAACTAGATATAGATGTGGCCGCTCGTTCTAGCACATTAGCAATATCATTGATTTGTCTCCAAAAAACCTCAACACAAGAGTTTGATGATGGGGCCAAGTTCAAAAACATTGTCACATTTGTTGTAGAGTTTAGTAGCATTGGTTTGAGAATCTAGCTAGCTCAAAATCCACATTTTTCAATTATAGATCCTGAACCGATTGGAGATCAATAAACAAGCCTAGAGTTTTGACCAAGGAACCCAAGTTTGTTCATTTTTTTATTTTGTAATAAATTTTCTAAGATGTTGCATATGATATGTGATTGAATTCAGGTGACAATATAGTTAGAATGTTAACTATTCTTTTGTAATACTTTTGCACTTCAGTTTTATCTTAAAAAATGTGATAAATGCTTATACATTCTAATAGTAATGTGTCTAAATATCGTCTTTGTCGGACTTGTTTCTATCGAACTTGCATCGTTTGTCGAATCCCTCCACCATTCAATAAACTCACACTTTTAGATCCTTTACCAAAATGTTGACTCTTCCTTAAGTTCAACTTTAAACTATTTGTTGCTGTCGACCTAAACTTGCATCCAACAAATTTTCAATTTTGCCAATATCATCACCCTACAATGCAGACATTTAATACTTTCAACGTCTTCACGTGGGTTAGCATCTAAAAAGTACTAAAAATAATACTCCCCCTTTATTTTTTATGAATTCTTTTTATTGAAAAGATACATTTTTATCATTTACTTCAAATTCAATTTCTTCAATTCAACGTATACGTTCATCCTTCAATGGTCGTTGCCGCGTAATAGGAAAGAAAAGTGAGTGTAACCGACGAAAAGAAAGAACTATAAAAGGAAAGTAAAAGCAACGTGTCAAGAGGAGTGTGGACAACGTGGCATATGATATTTAATTTTTATGCTATAGTTCTAAATCTTCGACACGATCACTGTCACATTATAAAACAAAACCACCAGTCACAACTCCTCTTCTCTCATTCTCAACACAACAGCTTCTCTTTTCTTCCTTCACACTTCACAGTATGTTTATGATACATCTTTTTCTGCATGCACTTTTTCATATATACGTTTTCTAAGTTTTGCAATTGTTACATGAATATTAGATTATGATTTTTTTTCCAACAATATATGTATATATACTAATGTTGTTTTTTGTGATTTAGCTTAGTACTACAGCTACTAGAGTATAAAATGGAAAATGGAGATCAGTTTCAGCAATCAAAGGCCAAATATGATTGTCTTTTATTTGGTAAATCACCATTTCAATTACTTAATTTGCTTCATTAATTAATTAATTAAAATATTTTTGTATTATATTTATAACTTAATTGATATCTGCAGATCTTGATGATACTCTTTATCCTTTGAGTTCTGGATTGTCAGCTCATGTGACAAAAAATATTCAAGGTAATTGAAATCATTATATATGTGATTAATTACTTTGATGTGTAATGTGTCTCAATTTTGTGGAATTTATTTATTTTTCATGGATCCATTGTATTGTAGAGTACATGCTTCAAAAGCTTGAGATAAAAGAGGATATAGTTCCTGAATTATGTGTTTCTTTATATAAGATTTATGGGACAACGATGGCAGGTCTCAAGGCAAGTATAAAATAATTAATTAAACTTTCACTATATTAATTAATTAAATCTAATAGTTTATTTTAAGGCTATGGTGAAAGAATCATCATTTTTGTCTCTTTTTGATCTCATCAGGCAATTGGCTATGACTTTGACTATGATGACTTTCATGGGTAATCATGTCTTTATATGTTTGATTTGTTCATCTTTTTTATCTGTCCATTTATTTAACTAATTTGGATTAATGTGAGACTATTTTATTTTGAGCAGGTTTGTTCATGGGAGGTTGCCATATGATATGCTTAAACCTGACCCTATTCTCAGGGGAATTTTGCTAAGCCTGCCTTTTCGAAAAATTGTAAGTTTCTTTGTCCTTATTTGATGGCTAAGTCAAAGTAGTACATAAGCACTTGTTTTATTGGCTTATTTAAGCTTATATGCTCACATAAACACTTGTGACATTAGCATTTATGAAAATGTTTAGGAAAGTTTACGTAAACAACTTATGACATGTCGGTAAGCTGTTTTACATAAGCTTTTTTTCAGCTTATTTACATAAGCTTTTTCAAGCTAGCTTATGAAAACATTAAACAACTTATGACTTGTATGAAAAAAACTCTGACTTTATTTTATCTTTTATTATAGAAACAGCTCATAAATAATTAAACTATAAACACTTATGCTATAAGCTATGGTTTCAAATTGCAAACCGCATCACGTGATGTGGCTGCAATATTGCAGTTGCAGTAGTATCCACAATTGCAGTGTGGTCGTAAATCAATTTATAAACTACATCATAACGCCGTTACAGCCGTGTTGCATCAGGTGGCCATAACAATCTATGTAGTGTTCACAAAAATTATTTTCCTTGCTTCCTTCTTTCTATCATAGATTTAGGATTAGAGATATTTAAAGTGATGAAGAGTTGATAATGAAATAGATATGAGATTTTAGTGAGGAAATAAGAGACATGTAAGGTTTAAGATAGGTAGTAAATTATAATATTTTTCGCAAATAAAAAATAAATTCACGCAGCAATGACAGCCCACAATGGCTTCAACCGCATCTGCGGCTGCAATTTAAAACCATGTTACAAATGCTTTATTAAGTTGTTTATCCAAACATGGTCATAATTCATAAATTATAGCTAACAATATTTTTTATTTTCCTATAGGTTTTTACAAACTCGGACGATGCACATGCAAATAGAGTGCTTCACAGGCTTGGACTAGAGGATTGTTTTGAGAGAATCATAAGCTTTGAGACACTAAATTCCACCAAGTCCAATAACATCAATTCTCCTCACAACAAAGATGGCAATGATTATAAACAAAATTCCACAGGAATATTTGATTTTTATGAGTACATTTGTAGGCCTGATGCTAATATCGTGCTTCCAAAGACCCCAGTTGTTTGTAAACCCTTTCAAGATGCATTTGAAAAGGTTTTTAAGATGGCAGACATTGACCCTCAAAGAACAGTAAGATCTTACAGTTTGTGCCACTAATTAGCATATCTGATTATGTGCTATCTAGTCAGAAATCAAATTATGTATTTATTTATTTATTTACTTTGCCTTTTGCAGTTGTTCTTTGATGATAGTATCCGCAATATACAGACAGGCAAATCCTTGGGCCTTCACACAGTCTTGGTAAGTAGTTCATAGTATTTTATTTTCGAGTTAGTAGTCATTTTGACCCTTAAATGTATGAGAAGCTGTCACTATAGTCTGAATGTATCAAAATTATGAAAACATACTTAAACATGTCTTGTGTTATCGAATGTGTTTTCACTAGTAAGTTTGATCTTCAAATGTGTGTTTCATGAATCAATTCGGTCCCAAAAAATTATTAGCAAAACATACTTGAAAATGTTATTGTAATTTTCATATAATCAGAGATACTTTAGTGACAAACTGACAATGCCTCACACAATTAAGAAACAAATGAATATTTGCTCAGTTTTTTCTTTTCAATTTTATGTGGACATAATCATCCATTTACAATTCAAAGTTTCTATGGTTGCCTTTGATTTGGTCAAGTTGAATGAAACTTCTTGCCTACGTTTGTTGTTCTTAGAAAAATATATGCATGCGCATATTCTTGTTTTTAAATTAGGACTTTGTCAATGTACTATTTGAAATTTGAAAATCACTTAATATTTGATCAAAATGCATCATATAAAATCATATTAAAATAATTTATGATGGTAAATGATTTTAAATGTGAAGTCTAAGTATAATACTTGTGCAGGTGGGTACTTCCCTAAGAACTACAAGAGTGGATCATGCCTTGGAGAGCATCCATAATATGAAGGAAGCATTTCCAGAACTATGGGAAGCTGATGAGAAGGGTAAAATTGTCGAGTATTCTAGAAAGGTTGCAATTGAAACATCAGTTAAAGCTTAACTTATATACATTTGTGGTGCCTAATATTGTCTTGGCATCTGACTCTGACTAATGTACTTGTTATCAGAATACAAATAACTGATATAAATAAATGAGTTTTTATTAGCTAAGTTCTTTTCTTAGGGTTTTAATTAGCTAAGGTATATGTGCAATAACAGAGGGTACTCTGCCTCCTCATATATAAATTCAAGCAAAAGGAATTCTAAGTTAAAATAAGAGAGGGTACACTATCGTGCAAAGATTGTGGACAACATTTTTGGATCTAGCATAACACTCTCCCACTGTGGAAGGCGCCTAAGACCACTTCTGTCGGAAAGAATGAGAAAAAACACCATTTTGTTCGAAGTTACCATCCGAGAAAAAAGAGAGTAAAAAAAAGGTTAATTCTCTTCCCAGATTGCCAAATCCAAACCTGTGTGGATTTTTAAGAAATCTGTGGAAGGGTTTAAAGTAGCTCTCTTAACTAAATACCTGGTGGAAAATAACACCAAAGCAAGGAGAAGAGACAAATTACAACTTTCATTTAACTGAAAGACATTGTTATACAGTAAAATGGTAGAGGAAAAACTATGCTTTTGAAGAAGAAAATTAGTAAAACATGACATGACATGACAAGTTCTCTAGGCAGCTAGGGAAAGAAATAATCAAAATCCTTCACATTCTTCGCTGTATGTAAAAAAAAGAGTAGAATGGCACCCTAAACAATGTAAAACAATCCTCAAACTAAAAGTAATTAATAACCAATATGTGATCTTGTGTGAATATTCACTTTTAAATAATAAATCATCTCAATGCAAGATTTGCATAGGCTTCCTTTGGGGGGATCAAGAAAAGAGGAAAAAACTTCACCTTGTGAATTGGAATACAATGTGTAATCTCAAAAAATTTGGTGAACTTGGCTTGAGAAGTATTTGTCAACTTAACATTGCGTATATGACAAGAGCTAATTGGCGTTTTTGTACGCAACTGAAGCAGATGTGGACATCAGTTATTCGTAAGAAATACAAATGAAGTTCTAGTTTGCTTCCGATGGTAAATGTTGATAAACTGGGGAGCAATTTTTGGCGCGGCTTGTGTGCTACCTGGACTAATTTCCAAAATCAGATTATATGGAGATTAGGTTCAGGTCGAGGAGTTGAATTCTGGAAGGATAGATAACTGGGCTGACAATAGGGTTACATTCAGCATTTTGAAGCAACAAAAATGGTTGCCAATTATGTTGACAGTTCAGGAAGATGGGACCTGGGTAATTTGATAAATACACTTCCCTCAAATATAATTGATGAGGTTGCCTCCCCGTCATCCTCAAAGTAATGATGACTGTCTTGCTTGGAGGCTGACGAGAGGGGAATTCACGCTGGCATCAGCGATATCAAACAATAGCGATGCGCATCAGATTTTTAGAGCAATTTGGAGTTGGAGGACCACATAGAATTCAATTTTTCTATGGAAACTTAGTCATTCTTCTCTTCTTACTAATGTTACTTGGGTTAGAAGGAAAGTAGCCCAATCTAAAGAATCTCTGTTGTGCAATTCAGGTAATGAAAGTTTCTTTCATGTACTTAGGGACTGCATTAAGGGGAAGGATACTAGGTTAAGTTTCAGACATTTGAATCATGGCTCTTTTTTCAATGCTTCGGATTGGTTGGAATGGTTGTCTGTTAGTGGAGCAAGTTATGAAGTACCAATCAAGGCTTACTTTTGGTGTTATGCTAGATTTGATTTGGTGGAGGAAGAAATGATTTCGTTTTTAACAATAACATTATTGATAATAGACAGCCAGGGAAAAAAATTATGGCTACTGTAACAGCCATTGATTCCAGCTTTATCATCACTTCTCCTATTGAGAATCAAGCTGATTAATACAACTCTGATGTAGCGATTAGATGGCAGCCTCCAGATGACAGTTTGATAGCTCTTAACACTGATGGTTCCGTGGTTGAACACGGCACAAAAGCAGTATGTGGAGAGACTATGCGAGATTGTAATGGAAATTTTCTTGTTGCTTACGCGGCGTGTATTTGTCTGTGTGCTCGGTGCTTGAAGCGAAGCTTTGGGGTATTTATTATGGATCGTGGATTCCGTAGAATTAAAGTTTTATCTGATTCAAGATTTTTAATTTTGCTCCTAGTTTTATTTCTCTAGCTTTGATGGCTGATTGTTCTTATATTTCTTTCCCTAGAGGCTTCTAGGTGTTTTCCTGTTGGGGTTTAACCCCTTTTGCTCATAAAAAAGGAAACAGATGGTCCAAATTCAAATGGCAGTAGTAGTAGTAGACCTTCAAAATAGAACTATAAAGAAAGGGCACTATTTTCTCCTTAATGTGGTTGGCCTTGCCCTGAAACATTGGATTTGATATGATAGCTGCATTCTAACCAATAGTTTATTTTACAGGTAAGTATGTTGTTTTTTTGGGTAAATATGTTTTTAGTCTTTATAATCATAAAATCACAACATTCAAAGTTTAGTCCCTAAATAACTTTTATTAACTTTAAGTCCCTATTTTGAAAGGAAAAAAAAACGAAAAAAAAATAGATGCTTTTAATTCCTGAGAAAAATACAATAGGGACTAAAAGTTAATATAAATTACTTGAAGATTGGACTTTAAAGATCGTGATTTATAGGAACTAAAGACATGTCTAATCATTTCTTGTTATTAGGACTTTGATTTTTATTACAAATATTAGTTGTTTTGGTTGCTTGAGAAAAACCCTATAAGAATTTAATTTTATAGATAAATTTTCCCAATTTAGCAATATATGTGAAAAATAGAAAGAGTTCTTCTGAATGTGCTTGAATTGCTCAGCATTCATACTTGCTTAATTTATGTGCATCGAAATTACAACTACTGTCTAAGATATAAACTGAACCTGTTCTAATTGCTAAACGACATTGAATCTAAGCTAACTGAAAATTGATAAAAGGAAAGATAGAAGGAATAAAAATATATTATTGAAAATTGTACAAAAGATAGTCATAGAAGTCCCCCATCCCCTTCATAGGTTGTTCTTGAGGTGGGCCATTCAACCCTCAAGATGAGATTGTTGTAGCTACAGCCATTGAGTTTGTTAATAGCTCTCTGAGCATCTTCCCTGCTGACAAAGGTGACATAGCCACTGGCGGAGCCACATTGTGGCTAGGGGTTCATATGAACCTCCTCAACTTTTCAAATCACACCTAATTTTTTAATTTTTTTTGGTCTTGAACCCCCTCAAAATTAAGTCTTGCACCAAATATTGCAAGAACTCTCATCTTCTTTGTTTTAAATTTCCAAAATGTATTTTTGTGATAGTAAAATTTGTAGAGAATGATAAAATCTCAATCTTTTACATTTCTTACTTAATAGAAGTACTTTTTGTCCATATTTTTTATTTGGTATATGTTTTTTTTGGTGAAAATAAAATTTAATGTTGATTAAATTAAAAATAGAGTTTTTCTAATTACACCCTGTTTAATCCTGGTTACACCCCAAAATGACAAAACTAACCTTCCATAAAATTTAATTTTCAAAAAGCCTTTTCTTCTTTATTGGCTACACCCAAAATCCATGTTCAGTTTAAGTAGGTCATGTAAACTGAGTTTAAGT
>Ga0209282_1002788_pt1 | contig 10220 bp, 5 predicted proteins | sample Mtrugardesep15_FD_187529 | JGI IMG/M metagenome (GOLD analysis project Ga0209282, IMG submission 187529) | Root nodule microbial communities of legume samples collected from California, USA - M. trunc garden sep15 (SPAdes) (version 2) | ecosystem: Host-associated > Plants > Roots > Nodule...
ATTACTTTGCATAATACAATTGGAAATGTTGAAATTTCAGAAATGTTGCAATTGTGAAAAGGCTTGATACTTTGTAGTTTGTAGATGATTGACCAGTCATGCTAATTACTTATATTGCTATTACCTACCTTCAATTTATTTAACATGTGCAGAGATGCTAGACTAGATCCATTCCTTGTTATCAATACCTAACCTATTATTGTGATCGCTTATGATTTTTATAGTATTATTTCAAATATAAATTTTTCTGAAATATATGTTTATATCTCAGAAAATGATTTTTTTTTGAAGCTGTAAATGTCTATTCTTGTTATGTCATTTGCAACTCTTCTGGTAGAATATGCTGATTTCTTATGTTCTATTTTATTTCTTTGTTGACAGAATGTAGATGGTGTAAATTACTTTCATGTGAAAGTTGTTGGCTTACTGTTTGTTGCAACTACAAGGGTTAATATATCGCCTTCCTTCGTCTTCGAGCTTTTACAAAGAATTGCTCGTGTTATTAAAGATTACCTTGGAATTCTCAATGAAGACTCATTACGGAAAAACTTTGTCCTGGTGTACGAGTTACTCGATGAAGTTATTGTGAGTTTCCTCTCACATCCTATTTGGCTCTTTACTTCTACATAACCGGTCTTATATTTTCTCAACTGTATTGTTTCTTCCTTTAATTAAATTATCTACTTTCTCCTAATTGATTCCCTTTTATTGGTATTTAAATCTACTCTTCATACTCACTATTGAGTCTTGCTATCTATATGAAGTGGTTTTTTGGACAGCGAATATCTGTAGCATAGCATCTGATAGGTTTGAGAGATATGCTCTTAAAATTTTTATCGCATTAAAATGAATATGAAAACCACACTAAATTTCTGATGGATGTTGTTTCTGTTTTTCTTTATAAAAAGAACAACAATTACCTATTTGATTTTTTATGTTTTACTCCTGCTTTGACCTAAGATTTATATTTAATTAATTATGTTTCCAATTTTTTTTACCCACGAGGGACCTGATGTCATTATTTGAACCAGGATTTCGGTTATGTACAAACAACATCTACAGAATTGTTGAAGTCCTATATTTTCAATGAGCCACTTGTAATTGATGCAGCACGTCTGTCACCTCTTGGACCTGCTGCGATCTTTTCTGTAAGATTTCTAATATCTTTTATTTCAAGCACTTAATATCTTTTGCGATTATGTTTTGTATTTATGATATAGTAATTCTTCATTTTTGTTTCATGCAGCAGGGGACAAAAAGAATGCCGGGAATAGCTGTTACAAAGTCTGTTGTTGCAACAGAGCCTGGGGGTAGAAGGAGGGAGGAAATCTTTGTGGATATAATTGAGAAAATCAGCATCACTTTTAGCTCTAGTGTGAGTACATACACTTAATATCTGTTTGGATTTTTTATTGGTCTATTTTTGCTTCATCTCATGGGTATAGTACCTTTACTTACGGTTTCCAGGATTTCAACTGATAAAACAAAATTCTATCTCGGGGGGCAATAGTAGAGATCGTATTTAATTCCTGACTCTTTTGTACTTGAAACTTATTTAATCTGAGCAAACAACCATTGAGCTCAATTAAAAGTGTATTTAGTTACTGTTTTCTTCTTAAATGGCTAAACTAATTTAATGAAACATAATGAGTAACTGTTGGATGTATTTTTGTGATGCACAATAGTGGACTTGTGATGTTTTATGGTAGCGAATGTTAGGTGGTAAAGTTCCGGCAAGAGCACACGGTAAGTGTTGCAAAATGAAAATAATTGTGGTTAATGAGTGAGTGGGCATACAAGAAAAGACGAGGTCATGATTGAGTGTATATGAAGAAATTATAAGTAACATCCTTAGAGGAAAAATTAACAGACTCTCTCTCGCCTAAAATGGATTGTCCATAGATACCATACTATGAAAAGTTTATTTGATGGAGATAGGCCAATAAATTGATGTGGAGGAGGGACAAGTAAAACTATGAGAAGCCACTATAAAACAAATGTAGATCTGAAGACCTTTCTAAAAACTTAGTATTTGACAAAATGACATTGTTCATTCTATGTAGATACCTAGTACGAAACGGCTTTCATTCTTGTTGATGCACATTTTGAAGTGCTGCTACCTAGTGTGATAAGCTTGGTTGGTGTTAGTTGTATTAAGTTATTCATGTCCAGTATGTTTTGTTTGTCATTCTTAATATTCTTAATGGCTCAGGGATATATATTGACTTCTGAGATTGATGGCACCATACAAATGAAGAGCTATCTTACTGGCAATCCTGAAATTCGCTTAGCTCTTAATGACGACCTTTCCATTGGAAGAAACGAGGGACCAATCTCCGGTATCTTTTTTCAGTTCTTTTAGTTTTAATTTTCACAATTGAAGATTCATGCTTAAATATCTGGTCTGGTACTGTTAAAATTATGAATCTTTAGATATTCCCTTAATTGGACAACATCCTAGATTGATTGTTATTACTCTTAGAATATACAACTTCCTAGGCTAGTGCTTACTTATTAAGCAAGCATTCAATTTGTTTGTAAAATCATTATAAATACAAGGTGTGTGATCTCGTTATGGACACAATTTTACACAGAACTTCCTAGATTGATTGTTCTTACTCCTAGAGTATACAACTTCCTAGGCTAGTGCTTACTTATTAAGTAAGCATTCAATTCGTTTATTTTAAAACCATTATAAATACAAGGTGTGTTATTTCATTACGGACACACAAAATTTACACAGCTTTACATCATTTTACAAAACAATTGTTTCCAGTGGTCTACCCATAAAACTTATTTTTGAAATGTTTCTAGAGCAGGTTATAGGAGTTCCTCTGGCTCAGGAGCAGTGGTATTAGATGACTGCAATTTCCATGAATCTGTTCGTCTGGATAGTTTTGAAACAAACAGAACTCTATCCCTGGTGAGTACATAAGCAGTTGTATTTCTTCAGCTTTCTTTCTTTTGATTATTATTTTAACCGTTTGGATTGTTGATTTTTAGATACCTCCAGACGGTGAATTTCCAGTCATGAATTACCGTATGACCCAGCCATTTAAGCCTCCTTTTCGCATCAATGCTTTGATTGAAGAGGCAGGGTCCCTTAAGGTGATATCTACTTTTCAATATTTATATTCGTTTTTTATTCTTTTTTTGTTTCCTTGAAAAATAGCAATAGCTGAGACATTACGGTCATAATTCCTTTTTATAAATTCTTCTGGTACATTTGTTCGATAAGCTTATAGGTGTGTTACAATGTATCTGATTGGAACAAAATGTGCTAATCACAACGATGTTGTATATAAATTTCCCCTCTCCCTTGTGAGGTCACTGTTCCCAAATAGGTTCTTAGGTCGGATATCTCCAAGGCAACAAAAAGAAAATGATACTATTTCCAATGTTTCATGTTTTTGTATAAACCATTTTTCAAATCTTAAAGTTATACTCAATATAACACTTCTGAATTTATATTACAGGCAGAAGTATTTCTTAAAGTAAGTGCTGAGTTTGCCTCAAGTATAACAGCAAACACTATTAAAGTGCAGATGCCACTACCGAAATATACCACCAGGTATTATTATTATATATAGTACTTATGTATCAGTTAATAAATGAAAAGAAAATACGTTTCACTGATATTAGTTAGAAACTTTGACAGAACTTGTTTGATGCATTCAACAATTGAAGTCTTTGAAATTTTGGGTCATGGTTTTGTCTTACTATAGTCTATAGGTATTACCAACTCCTCTAACAGATTGCGCTATTAGGTAATGGCCCATGAATAGTTTTACACATAACATACATACTCATCCAAGGACCCTTTGATCATGATGTGTGTACTAATACTATGAGTTACTACTTTTGCTTATGCTAAATTTCGTTTCCTTTTTGAAGAATTGAGTCAGCAAGTATTGTTCTCTTGACCACTTGTTCGTGAAGGTTTTGATACCGCTGAAAATAAGATTGGGATCCATGTATTTATTGATATCTAGTGTCTATTGAGAGATAACTCTAGACCATACTTGCCTGGTTAACCAACTCCAGTGATTTTTTTCCGGCAATCCGTGTTCCACTCCTGTTTGCCCCTTCTTTACTGTCTTGACCCATTCCAACACTCAATTTCATAACTTTTTTTGGCGTCTTTAACGGAAACCAACCCCACCACTGGGATCGACTCCTTCAGACCAGCCCACCCTCGGAAGCACATCCCTGAAGGCTTTCGACGCCCGCACGCCCCTTCTCTTTCGGGAAACGTCTCACCACCGGCCACTATCTCAACCGCCCATGGCTATTTGCTGGCAGTTTTCTGGCCGGGTGTTTCTCCGTCCAACTCTCCTTCCTCTCATTGTTCCAGACCTGCCTTCATTTTCAAGTTTTGGGCCACAGCCAATTCTCTCTCATGTTTAGACGCATTTTCTCTCTCCTAAGACTGATTCATGGTCCTCACTGGTACTACCGAAGTACCGATGATCCGAACACCGATACTGTTGTTTTCACCAATTTCACTACTTCTCACTTCTCTACGGAGAAATCAGACGGTTCTAATTTAGACGCTTGATTTTTTCGACATCAATTTATATCAGAAAGGTTCAGTTTGGTTAACTGCGGTCGGTTCCAGTTATCGACCTGTTTGAGAAAAAACTGGTTAGGTTCATGAACTTACAGAAATGGTTTGGTGTATTTAACCGCGGTTCGGTTCAGTGGTTATTTTGAACAGTCATTTGTGGGAGTTAGCATATCATGCTTCATGCACATTTGTTCTATGGATAACTTCCAATATAAAAAACTGGGAAAACAACATTTCTTGCATATCAAACATGTAAACTTTATTAACGATAGCTGGTCTTGTAGTTGCTGATGTGAGTAGTCATATGGAATTGTTGCAGAGTTAGTTTTGAACTGGAGCCTGGTGCTACTGGACAGACAACTGATTTTAGGGAGGCAAATAAGAAGCTAGAATGGAGTTTAAAGAAGGTAATATTTCTTATCATTTTTTCGAGTGTTTGAATTCAAGTCATTAACTTTTTTATGGAGATAACAGTGACTGACAAGTGTAGTGAAACAGATTAATGGGGGATCTGAGCATACTTTACGTGCAAAGCTAACCTTTTCTCAGGAATCACATGGTATTACTCTTGTTAGTGTATGCACTAAACAGTTAGATTTTTTTTTCTTTGATTGAATGATTAATATATCAAATTTGTGCAAACTTATTTCTTAACAGGTAATATAACAAAAGAATCTGGGCCTGTTAGCATGACATTTACTATACCAATGCACAATGTATCACAGCTTCAGGTAAACCAACATGTCAACTTGCTGTTTTTTTCTTATAGTTTTCATTTGACCAAAAACCTCCCCTCTATCAAAGACATCCTTGTCTACTACCCTACTAGATAGATTCAATGGTGCCCATTCCGTGAACTCTCTAATCTGTTTATTGAATACTAACCTGGTGCATCATATTATGTGTTATTTTCTTATTCTCTATTTTGTCATGTGGTTTATATTTACTATGAGCCTGTGACTTAACAGTCTTGTAAATCTGGTCAAACTAATGATGTTTTTTAGTTAGCGCTAGTCATGGAACATAATTCCTTTTTATGATAATTAAATACTAAACTTGGCTGCTTGTCATTTCATTGTCTGCCAGCTGAACCACCCATACTTTTGAGCTGGCCCCTCCTCCCACTTGTTTTTTCTCTTTCTCAATCAATTTGGAGAAATAGACAGGTGTTTTTGGCCAGTTAAATTTCGGAATAATGTTAATATCAAATGACTGGATTTCTTTATATTAGTTGAAAAACTAAATTTACGGATGCCAAAAAACTTTGCCATCTACATTTTGAGTATTGTATAACTGAAGTCCCTTTAAATATTCTGACCCCCTAAAATGAAGGAGCATTTGAACATGCCAAGTGCTTAATACGTTTCCTAAACAGAAACGTTAAGTTGACATCAGCACTGTATAAAATTACGGTTTTTGTTTTTATATTACTCTCTCTCCTTGAGACACAGAGTCATGCTGAGTTTTTTTTGTACGAAGTCAACTTTTTTGTGTCTCATCAACATTTCTCTTCGTTACAGGTAAAATATTTGCAAATAGGAAAGAAATCTGGGTCGCATGAGCCATATCGGTGGGTTAGATATGTTACACAGGCAAATTCCTACGTAGCTCGGATATGATGCAATTAGGCAACCCCTTGCTCTTTATTATCCTTGCTTTTGTTTTATTTACTTGTATTCTTTATTTATAAACTACATTTAAGTTATAAGTGTAGATGACATTGTTGTTTGTTTATCATTTATTACATATACACAGTTGGTCTTACAATATGGGATGAATTGCGTCACATTTCTTGTAAACAGATAACTCAGTCCTATTATAAAGCTTTTATTTTTAAATGAGAACATCTGGTAGTGCCTATGCGAAAATCTTGTGGAAAATCTAGTTTGGTTGCACAATCTTTTATTTCTTGTGTTTTGCTGAAGAGTTGGTGAGCTAGGTAAGAGTGAGGAACAAGAGGCCTAGATTACAAGAGGTAAGTGTTTAGAAAAGTAGTGAACCACATGGTTTATGTGTGGCAGCAAAGGTTGGATTCTCCGGGATAATGTATGGAAACAGTGTCATGGTTTGAATCCTTCTTGGAAGAGTATTTCACATTTATAGTCAAATCATCTTGGAATAAGATTGTTGGAAGAGTATTCTACATTTATAGTCAAAAAAATGAACCAGTTGGTGTGATTTAGCTTATTTTGAATTAACATTTTTTTGCTTTTCTTCTCACTTGTGATAAATTTGCACTAAAAAAGTTGGTTTTGACCCAAAGTCATCCACATGTGTTAATATGATGATTGTAACTTCACGAACTGGTTTTTTTTTCTTTCTTTTTCTTGGGGTCAAAATCAATGTAACTTAGAAATTGTATTCCATTTTAGATTCAAGACATAGTAATCAAAGTGAATAATCATTCTTGTCCTTAAAATTTTATGGTTTGGTAATCTGGTTTTTCAAATTTATGAAATGAGAAATCAGGGTAGATTTTAACGTGCACAACCTTTCCCAATTATTTTACACCAAATTATATAACCCAAGAATTTTGAGAACTAAAATGATGTTTATCTCTATTAGACAACATAATCATTTGTATCTCTAAAGATGAACAGAGCAGAAACACCCCCAAAAAGTGCATAGGACCGATAACCAAACCAAAGTCAATATGATGCTATGACCATTCACAGCAGAGGTAACCCCAAAGCCAATACCATTCAGGTATCAAATATTGAACCTTATAGATGAAAACTGGATCCAAAAGAGCACTTAACATCCTTCAATACTCGGTTAATATTAATGGGAGCAAATACTGGAAAACTTTTGCGATGAAACACACGCACTTCTTTCCCGGACATATCTTTCACAAATACTGTGGCCATTCTTGAAAAAGAAAAAGAAAGCAAATCCTAACCATCAATGTCTAACACACAAATTCGTAACTATTTTTTCATGATGTGTTATGCATGGCACTAACAAACAATTAAAAGTTCACAAAAGTTAAAGATGACTTTCAATTGAAATAATACTTTCTCTTTTGCGAAAATAATTCACGACTCTTTTGCCATACACATCACAGACAGACATAGGAATGACTCAACACATCTCAATGCCCAGAATGCTACACTTTTGAGATTGTATGTTAAAGTAAGGACTAAACTTACAAATTGGTTTGGCCTTGAGCTCAAAATTGAAGTTAACCATAATGACATCTCCAATTCAAGAGAAACACTAGAGAATTGGTATTTACTTATGCCACTTCTTCAATTGAAGTGCTTGTCTAGAATTGGAAATTAGTTGGGTAAATCCAGCTTTTTCCCAAACTTCTTCAAGACACGTAACCAATTATTATCATCTTTCATGGTTTATACGGCTTATTATGAAGAATTGTTAAGTGACACCCTAGGCCTAGGCATCCAGCTGAATTAATGCGTGCTTGGATCCGCAACGAGTTTGGTTGAATCACGATGAATCATCGTGATTTTGTAAAAGCTACACTTAGCAGTTTTAAGAAAATAACCGTGTTGCCGTGGTTTTGGAAAATTCACTTTAAGACTAAACATGCGCATTTTGTTAATATTATTTGACTTTTACAAAAGAAAAAAGATAATACTATTATTATTGTGATAGAGAGAAACCATAAGCACACTAATTTTGTTTATAGTGACATAGTTTAAGAACTAAACCATCATAATTATAAAATATTTTAAAATTTCACTACATACCTATTCGTTACACATTCAATAACCAAAATAACTATTATTTTGATCATAAATTATAAACTACTTATATTAATTTATTACAAAAAATTATAATAAACTAATGAAAATAAGTTATGAAGTCATTACAAATTGGCTGTTATATATATATAAAAAAAAAGTTAAATGAGTTTATAAAACATAAACTATAAACTCAAAAACATAAGTTACCAAATTGATCCTAACTGAATCGAGGCAGCAATTCTTCCGTAATTACAAACATAAATAAATAATATTTGGTCACACATAAATAAAAGTATCATTTCTTAAAATACTAAATAATTTCATTATCAATCTCTTTTTTATTATTTAAAAAATTCTTATAATGTGTGCCTCTACATTTCTGTATGTAACTATAATAAAATTTCTCTCGATGTAGGATCCATAAATATGTTGACTTGAAAACTTACGATGGCTCCGAATTTTCCCTCTTCACCTCCCATCAATCTGTCAGCATGGACCCCCACACACTGCTCGACCAACCAGGCAGCCAGCCAGCGGCGCCATATAGTCTTTACTTGGATTCCAAGTTCACCCACCTCCCTCTCCTTTTCTTTCACTATCTAATCTAATCCAATCCTTCATCTCTCTATATATAAAACCCCACATTATCACATCACATTTCTCTTCCCTTCTCTTATCTTCTCTTCTCTTCTCTTCTCTTTCCAAATAGAATCTTCTTCTATTCAAATAACACAAAGATATCTCGCCACAATTTAAAGAAACTCAAAAACATACAAGAAAAACACAACAAAGGAACAAAAATGTTCTCAAACTTTCAACAACAACAGCACCACAACCTATTTCAACCTTCACGTGAATGCCAAACCTCAGAGGAAGATGAAACCCGAAGCAGCGGTGGGCCCAGCCCAATAACACCCCACAAACCTTCCTCCATACTAAGCGGTGGCAACGACGGCGCCACCATTGAAATTGGTCGTAGGCCTAGAGGCCGTCCACCTGGCTCCAAAAACAAGCCCAAAGCACAACCACAAATCATAATCAATCACTCCTCAGACCCCGCCATGAGCCCACACATTCTCGAAATCCCAGAAGGCAGCGACGTCGTCGAAGCATTAACCCGGTTCAGTAACAGAAGAAAAACCGGTTTATGTGTATTAACCGGTTCAGGCACAGTCGCTAACGTTACACTCCGTCAACCTTCTGGTCCACCCGGCACCACCGTTACTTTTCACGGCCGTTTCAACATTCTTTCAATCTCCGCTACTTTCTTCTCTCCGTTAGAATCCTCACCACCCATGAACAAAGAATTCTCAATCTCACTCACCGCACCTCAGGGTCAGATCGTTGGAGGGCTTGTCGTCGGTCCGTTGCTTGCCGCCAGTACGGTGTTTGTGATCGCTGCTTCGTTTAACAATCCGTCTTATCATAGGCTGCCTTTAGAAGAGGATGTGAGGAATAACTCAGTCTCCGGCGGCTGTGAAGAGAAGTCGCCGCCGCAGTTTTCCGGTGGAGAGACTTGTATGTATAGCTCTCAGCTTCCTTCTGATGTGATTTGGGCTCCAACGGCAAGAACAAATTTCTGATATATTATCACTTTTTGTTGATATTTTTTTGTAGTTGTAATATGAGTATGGCTTTTTTTTTTCTTTCGTTCTACATGGTTTGAGTGTAACGTTTTCTAGGAACATTGGTTAAGTTTTTTATTTTTAGATTTTGAAGTAGTAATATTAGGGATTAATTACTCTTAATCATTACTTAGATGGAGAATTTCTTCTCAATTATTTTTTAGTTTTTGGTTTCTACTTTAATTTTCATTTTTGGTATGCTCTTGGTTAAGAAGAAAAGCACAACTTGACATGCTTTTCTTCTTAAGAAAAGTCAGTCCATGCACAATAAATTCAGCTCTTATCTAAACAGGGTTTGGAATTTGAGTTCAGCTGTCCATG
>Ga0209282_1002789_pt1 | contig 10219 bp, 6 predicted proteins | sample Mtrugardesep15_FD_187529 | JGI IMG/M metagenome (GOLD analysis project Ga0209282, IMG submission 187529) | Root nodule microbial communities of legume samples collected from California, USA - M. trunc garden sep15 (SPAdes) (version 2) | ecosystem: Host-associated > Plants > Roots > Nodule...
ATTTTAAAAAAAAAAAAAAACTTCCAAACCAAACATGATTATAACAAAACATGTTATTATTATTTCTATGTTCATCTTTATTTTCTTCATGTCAAAACCAAAACCATGTTTATGTGGTCGTCAATATATTGCTTCAATCCCACCTGGTACGGATGGTGCACAAATGGATTGGATTGACAGAGACGGAAAATTTCTTCTCTCAAAAACCCAAAATTTCGCTTTAGGTTTTGTCACCACCTCAAACGACACCACCAAGTTTCTTCTCGTAATTGTTCATTTAGCTAGCTCCACTGTGATTTGGACTGCTAATAGAGGAAAACCAGTTTCTAATTCTGATAATTTTGTCTTTGATAAAAAGGGTAATGCTTTTTTACAAAAAGATGGAATTTTGATTTGGTCTACCAATACAAGCAATAAAGGGGCTTCTTTAATGGTGTTGGAAGATAGTGGGAATTTGGTTTTGTTTGGGAAGGATAATAGTACGGTAATTTGGCAAAGTTTTGATTTTCCTACTGATACTTTGATGCCTCAACAGGTTTTTAAGGAAGGAATGAATATTACTAGTGAACCTAGTTCAAATAATTTGACCTATGTTCTTGAGATTAAATCTGGTAATGTTGTTCTTTCTGCTGGTTTTAGAATTCCACAGGTTTATTGGACTATGCAGAAGGATAACAGGAAAACCATTGATAAGGATGGTGATGATGTGGTTTCGGCGAATCTTAGTGACAATTCTTGGAGATTTTATGATGAGAAGAAGTCTTTGTTGTGGCAATTCATTTTCTCTGATGATGTAGGTGTAAATGCAACTTGGATTGCTGTTTTGGGAAGGGATGGTGTTATTACTTTCTCTAATCTCAACAGTGGTGGGTCGAATGGTGATTCTTCGACGAGGATACCGCAAGATCCTTGTGGGACACCGGAGCCATGTGATCCTTATAGCATATGCACGAACAACCGTAGGTGTAGCTGTCCTTCTATTGTTCCTAATTGTAAACCTGGTTTTGTTTCTCCTTGTGATGATAAGTCAGAAAAGTCTATTCAATTTCTGAAAGGTGATGATGGACTTGGTTACTTTGCACTTGATTTTCTTCAGCCTTTTTCGAAAACCGATTTGGCTGGTTGTCAAACGTCGTGCCGTGGAAATTGCTCTTGTCTTGCAATGTTCTTTCAGAAAAGTTCAGGAAACTGTTTCCTGTTGGAAAGTGTAGGAAGTTTTAAGAAATCTGATGATGGTGGTGATTCTGGTTATGTTTCGTACATTAAGGTCTCAAGTGATGGAGGCAAAAAAGGAGGTGGAACCAGCAATAAACACATCATTGTTGTTGTTGTTATTGTCATATTAACTTTGTTCGTGATTTCTGTTCTGCTCTTTGTTGGGGTTAGATACTACAGGAAAAAGAAAATGTTACCTGAATCTCCAAAAGAGAATTCAGAAGAGGACAATTTCTTGGAGAATCTAACTGGTATGCCAATCCGCTACCGCTACAAAGATCTCGAAGTTGCAACTAGTAACTTCTCAACGAAGCTTGGTCAAGGTGGTTTTGGTTCAGTTTATAGAGGAGTTCTACCTGATGGAACTCAATTAGCTGTGAAGCAGCTAGAAGGTATTGGTCAAGGAAAGAAAGAGTTCAGAGCCGAAGTTAGCATCATTGGAAGCATTCATCACCTTAATTTGGTAAGACTTAAAGGATTTTGTGCAGATGGAACACATAGGCTTTTAGTTTATGAGTATATGGCTAATAACTCATTGGATAAATGGATATTCAAGAAGAAAAAAGGTGAACTTCTTTTGGATTGGGATACAAGGTATAATATAGCAGTAGGAACAGCAAAAGGGCTAGCTTATCTACATGAAGATTGTGATTCAAAGATTGTTCATTGTGACATCAAACCTGAAAATGTGCTTCTAGATGATCATTTCATGGCCAAAGTTTCAGATTTTGGTTTAGCCAAGCTCATGAATAGAGAACAAAGTCATGTTTTCACAACAATGCGAGGAACACGTGGATACCTTGCACCTGAGTGGATAACAAGCTATGCTATATCAGAGAAAAGTGATGTGTACAGCTATGGGATGGTATTGCTAGAGATTATTGGTGGAAGGAAGAACTATGATACTAATGAGAGTTCAGAGAAAAGCTATTTCCCTAGTTTTGCTTTTAAGATGATGGAAGAAGGGAAAGTGAGAGATATACTTGATTCTGAGCTGAAAATTGATGAGCATGATGATAGGGTTCAGTGTGCTATAAGGGTTGCATTGTGGTGCATACAAGAAGACATGTCTATGAGACCTTCAATGACCAAAGTTGTTCAAATGCTGGAGGGTCTCTGCACTGTTCCTAAACCACCAACTAGTTCTTATTTGAGTACTCGTCTTTATTCTACTATGTTCAAATCATCTACTAGTGAAGGAGGAACCTCTTCTGGACCATCAGATTGTAATAGTGATGCTTATTTATCAGCAGTTCGTCTTTCTGGCCCAAGATAACACAGCAACAATAGCTCTGTATTTTTATTTTGTGTTGTAATGTAATGTAATATTATTGAGGAAATTAGTTGATATGTAATTAATATTGGTGTAGGACTTTTACTCTTGTAAATTTTGTTTTTTAAGTTTCTCAAATCTTGTACTATCGGCCTATTTCCTACAAATATGAAATTGAATTTTGCAGTCACCACTGGATTTTTTTTCAACATTGCACTCTAATATATATACTCATTTATTGATTGAAATTCAAATAAAATAAAGTCTGGAATTCCAATGAATTTCAACTAATAAAACTTGTTAGCATAACTGTTGTTTTTTATAAAGAGTGAAATGGAAAGTGCGTAAGATCTAACTCAACTTACAATGTCGATATTGTTAGATAGACATATTCAACCGTTGTGTGTCATGTGTGTGTGTTGAATTTTAGATGATATTTATGCTTTTTTACAGAAGTGAAATGAAAATTATTGTCTTAAGAAAAAAAAAAGAAATTAATTACTATATTAGTGGCAACAGGTAGAGATAATATATCATAAAAATAAACAATATATCCTGAAAAGAGAAAAGAGATAGATTAGAGATGATGTGTTCAAGAGTGAATAACCGTATTGTGCAGTGCGCATATCCCGCCAAATTACAACCGTCATGTTTGTCAACTGTTAAGTTTCGGTCCGACCATGCTTCTTCAGGTGAGTGAGTGAGGCAACCTTGTACCTCCGAATCTGTTGGGTAGTGTTTTTTTGTTTTAATGATTTTGATTATGATGTAGATGTTTCAAGTAGCAGTAGGAGAGCGCTAATACGCAGTAGCATAGCTACGTTGCCATGTCTTCTTCCCCTCACCCATATCTTTGGTTCTCTTCAAGCTAACGCCATGCCGTAAGCACCCAATCATATTTCTGCATTAATTCATTATATCCATAATCACTTGCTAGCTTAGTACAGTGCCTAAAATTATAATCACCGTTTCATTTGAGTTTGTTTGTTTACTACCATAAGCACTTGTGATGTTTGGGAGAACTTATCAATACAGTTTATTGCACGTTCATAAGCAGTTTTTAGCTTATTTTCAATGTCATAGCTTATACGGAGATAATTTAACTTTACTTTATCCTTTGTTACAAAAATAATAAAATAATAGCTTATATGTAAGTGCTTATGCTATAATAAACTGCAAATTAAGTTATTTATCCAAATAGTGTCTTAGATTGTTTCATTTGAGCGTATCCATTAGCATAAACGCTTGTGAGAGTTTTCAGAGCTTATAGAAACAACTTATGACATGTCCAATTGTCCATAAGCTGTTTTCATCTTATTTCCATAAACTCTTTAGGATATATTATGGATGCAACTTATATGAAAACAATTTGAATTTATTTTCTTTAGAAATAACTTAAACACTTATATGATAAGCACTTTTGCTATAAGCGCTTTATTAAGTTGTTTAACCAAATAGATTGATTTTCTAAACTTTTTTTGGTTTCTTTTATTGGGGCATTGTGTTACTACTGGATTGGAGTGAGTGAGAAGGAGATAGTAAGTTCAATGTGGCTATAATTATCATGCTTGTTTAACGTGCTATCTATGTCCTGCTTTGATTTTACGCCTCATGAAGACCAGGTACAGAAGAATATCAGTGCATTATAGAAGAGTTGAGGAAGGTATTGACAAAGGGAAAGGCTGCAGGTGTGCTTCGTTTGGTTTTCCATGATGCTGGAACTTTTGAAATTGATGACAATACAGGTATACATCTAGCTCAGGGGATTAATTTCTAAAATAAGAATACTGTTAGTTTTCATACAGTTTCCAGCAAAATCAACCAATGAATAAATCTGAATCTTGTATAATGGATAAAATACTTGCGTTGAAATGATTGACATTATCAATGTTGAAGATTATTTTCAGTTTTAGGCATCAATTAAATCTGTAGATACTCCACATTTCTTGTGCCAGTACCACTGTTTTGATTTTTTTTTCCTGAAATAGTTAAGCTTGCATTGTATAATCCCGCTTAATTTCTTGATTACCTAATTTGGCATCAACGTCATGGCTCTAAACTATGTAAAACGCCATGGTGAGTCTGATTTTATATTGCTAAGTCGTAAGTTTTTTTCGTCTTGTAGAAAAAGACTAATAAAGTAGTGATGGCCTTTTCAGATATAAAGTAATCAGAGACATTGTGATCTTTTATTATGTTTTCTTGGTGTAATAGTTTCATCACAACTCACAAGTAGCAAATGTATTTCTATAATTCTTCTCATAAATTTAATTACTGTATTCAATTCTCTCTCTTTATTTTCTTTTCAAATTTTTAAAAACTGTCTGTTCATGTTGTTGTAGGTGGCATGAATGGTTCTGTAGTCTATGAACTTGAAAGACCTGAAAATGCTGGTCTGAAAAAATCAGTAAAGGCATGCTCTGTCTAACTATTTTCTCAGACTCCTTCTTCTCCTTTCTTTTATTAGTTGAATAATTCCGCATGATGTATGCACCAGACCTTTTGAATTTCTTGATCAAGTTAGATATCTTATATTTTAATCGCCAGGCTCAGCTAACATCTCAGTGGACTTATCACATGTTGTTTAGGTTCTACAAAAAGCAAAGACTCAGATAGATGCTATCAATCCAGGTCCTTGTTTTCTCTAGTAATTGATGCTAATAATATGTGTCGATTTGATCAAGACCAACAAAATTTAGTTTACCTTTGTTAGTATCCTGGGCGGACGTCATTGCTGTGGCTGGAGCTGAAGCAGTTGAAGTATGTGGAGGTCCTACTATCACAGTTTCGCTCGGCAGACAAGACTCGCTGTAAGTTGATGCTTGTCTAGTACTCTAGTCCGTAGATATGGTATGACAAGCAACTGATATTTTCTCCTAAGGATGACAAAAAACAAGTTATTATGTGTTAGTTTTATGTTATTTCAAGATATCATTTAACTTACTTTTGAGTTATGTCCATGCTGTTGTATAAAGAACAAACGACCATTTTACTTAAGAAGTAAAAAGAAACAGCTTCGTATAGATTTATTTAACTCATGGGTTGTTATATAAGAAAAAACTGTTTTTGCTTCTGCTAAAATGTTTTCATTCATTTTAATGGTACAGGGGGCCTGATCCTGAAGGGAAACTTCCCGAGGAAACTCTTGATGCTTCTGGTTTGAAGAGATGCTTCCAGAAAAAAGGCTTTTCGTGAGTATGAGAAAAAAATCCCATTTACTTTTCATTTTTGTTATGCATAGATGATTGTCAGCCTGAGATTTGCATTCAGTGGACGAAATTATTATTTGTTTATACTTGATTTTTTTGCAAATATTCTTTCTATGCAAGTTGTCCTGTTGCTGATCATCCATAACTTAACATGAGAGCTGTAACGTGTTATATAGACATACTGAATCTGATAGCTTATTTAAGTCCTACTTCAAAACCAGAGCAACAAGGGAGGAAATATAATGATTTACTGAAACAAAATTATTGACATGTTCTAATATTTGTGGGATAAAGTCTTCAGCATATTGCACCAGAATTAGTTTTGCTCATGCATTGTTATCCATTTGGAACTTTTCTTTCACAGAACACAAGAACTGGTAGCTTTGTCTGGAGCCCACACTCTTGGAAGTAAAGGCTTTGGAAGCCCTACTTCTTTTGACAATTCATATTATAAGGTTCTTTTGGAGAGGCCATGGACGCCTTCTGGTAAAGTAACAACTTATCTCATTTAAAAGTTTGATTTACCTAACATATTTATTAGCTTGTTTTTGTCGCACTTGTTAACATTTCCCTTTAATTAATAATTTTTTTTTTCACTCTCACCCACTGGTTCTCTTTTATACAGGTGGTATGTCGACTATGATTGGTCTTCCTTCAGATCACGCACTTGTTGAGGATGATGAATGCTTAAGGTTTTTTTATCATTTAACAAGCACTTATGTTACCCTTAATATAATGTTGTCCCCACAATGAAAAAAAGAATCTTTTAAATAGTAGTACTATTTAGATTAAATTACAAGATTCTAGAAAAAATAACCGTTAACGCAGATACTAGTAATTGAAGACAATACTTTAGATATGAACTGTACGTCAGTTGGTGATAGGTAAGTTCTGATTTGTCTGACACTACAAGTTAATTAGTGTTTTCATTACTTCTTGGCTCTTGCTCTTGTAAGTAAGTTCCTTGTGTCTGGAGTATCAGCTTACACATAGAACTATTTAACTTAATTTTCCTGTTCTAGTTGAAATTTAAAATGTCAGTTTTCAAATAGCAAGGCCATGAAAGTTTCCTTAACCAAATACAGTGATGGCACCAGAAACTTGTGTCAGGGGGTCAGACACGTACAATATACAATATGGGGAAAACATTATTGTATAAAAAAATTACTTTTTTCAGAATTATTAAGTAATTATAAAAGGAGTATACAGGGAAAATTACAGAGTTGGGAATGTCATGCAATACCCAATAACCATGTTCACCTTTGCATTCGCGTTTCCCTTGAAAATGCATACCCTGGTTAAAGGGCGCAAGTTTCCCCACCTCTACATTTCTAAAATACCATACACGTTTTCAGAAGTGCATTTCTAGACGGCATAGTTTGTCCGGAAGTGTGCTTTGAGACGATACAGGTTCACATTTTTTGACATGTATACACATCTGAAAAAATGTTGAGGGGCTGGAAATTTTAAAATGCTCACAGGTGCTTGTTGGGATTAGCCTTAGGATTATTATTTTTTTTGTTTTTTTTTGTTTTTTTTGTTTTTATCCATACAAGCAAACAACGAGGTGCCTAAAAGAACCTCTTATTTAGTAAATGACTAAAAAATTCACTTTGCATGTGACAATTAATATCCCGGTGCACGGCATGTGTATATGTCTGCTTATTTCTTATTACCTCAATTTGCATTACTTACGAGAACTTCATTTATTGAACAGATGGATTAAAAAATACGCAGAGAATGAGAATATGTTCTTTGAAGATTTCAAAAATGTGTATGTCAAGCTGGTGAATTCTGGTGTGAAGTGGAATAGCTTATAAATCAGGAGTTGAAAGTTCCAATTCAAGGGACAGCTTGTTTATTATTTGGGAGCTGTACTAAAATTTTGAACATCAAGATTTACTAGCCAAAAATTAACCAAACTATTTACATGAAAGGGTCATTAAATTTGTGTATCTAAGTGTTCATGTATATTTGTTGGTCTGATGGACATCGTTCGATCTTCTAATTCTCTGGTTCAGAACAAGCACACAACGGAGCAAGAAAAATTTATCATCATCACATCCCCATCTTTAGACTAGGATTAGTTTGGATTTACTATGAACTCTTTTACTTTTAACTGCGCTTGCTTTAAAGTTAATATCTAGCATCTAACTATGTATAACTTTTGCATAATTATTTAAAGAAAACAACTGCAAAAATCATTTCTCCATGATAGGGGGTCAGAAGTGGGGTGTATCTGAACAGGAGGTTGAAGGCAGAAAGCTTGTCTAGCACAACAACTAAATTAATCTATGCGGTAGGGTAGACAATTTGGCTTTGAGATGTAGTGACTCGTGATCTGGAGAAAAGATATAAGGATCGAAGTGATGGAGATTAGCTCCTTTACTAATAAAAATAAAGACTAATAACACTTATATTTTGTAATTGAACAAAAGATATATGTTTTGTCATGTTGGTATCACTACCCGTTAATATATGTATGAAAATGTGGTGGAAGAGAAAAGCTGTCTTTCCAAACACATGATCAACATATGTTGTGCTGCTTCCGTGGTTGACCTACGGTGATTTTGGTATACCACTATGATGCTAAACATAAACGTGAAAACGTGGTTGTTAACGAAGTTGTGGTTTTGAGTCCATGCAGAAAACTTGAACTTAACTGAATCATTTGTTAAATCAATTCAAGCTATCCACTTATTTGAATGATTTACCGTTGATATGTTTTCTCTTTTTCTATTTTTTTTTATATCTTTATTCATTTGTACCAAATAATAACTAAGTGACTGAATTATTACTTTGAATATAAACATTAAAAAGATAATTGACCTGCTAATTTCAGATATATAAATTCTATCAAATAAATCAGATATATAAACAACCAAACATTCTCCGTGGGTAACACACATTGATTTGCTTGGTTCAAATAAATCAAAGTTGCAAGAAAGTTTTGAAACCGTATGTTTGGTTCGATAGTGAGATTGTAAATTTGTGATGACATTGCACAACAATCCAGCGTCAAGTTACTTTCACTGACCTCGTGACAAAGTATATTGGAACATGAGAGGTGATTTTATATTATTTTTTATAAAGAAAAGTTTAGACGAATTGAACTATGATACTCACGACAATATTTAGGGCTTGTATAGTTCTAATAGTTTCTCTTAAAAATGTTTGATACGATATAAACAAGAAACTAAACACATGATGAATATTTTAATTAAGTAATATGGTAAACAAGTTTTAAAATTATGCATTATAATTTTTTTTGACTAAATATAGTATTTTATAACTTCCTAGCTGAAAGACACAAACTTTTTACTGCATGGCTTAACCAGATTGATATGCAAAAAGATATATTAATTAAATATTTTTGAAAAATAAGATTAATTTTTTAATTTTATAGTGTAGTATTGATTATACATAGCCACCACCCACCCCGTAGAAAGAATGTGAGTTTGTGCGACTATTAGTAGAAAGCGACATGATCTGATCTGGACAATTCAATTTTCAACTCAATTTCAAGGAAAGAAGGAAGGAAACCCGTTTTCTCCTGTACTCGATTGTTTCTTTAATACTCCTCTCACTGTTTCTTCTCTCTTTCATTTCATTTTATTTTTAATTAATAGAAGAAGATAAATCAAAACAACAGTTTGAATCTTTCGGATCTTGTTGGTCGGTCTCTCAGATCTCTCACTATGTTGCTGCTATTCCTCTTTTCATAGATACATAACCTCAGGTTTGTTTTCTTCTGCTCATCACTAACATAACATTCTAATCTACTTCTTTTTCAAAATGTAACAAATCACAGTTTAGGAATCGTAGTGTTACTGGTTTCATTTCATTTGTTTACTTCATTCATTCATACCCTAAGTTGTTGAGGTTCATTGCTTCTTCTATGTAACTTGTAGTTTGGCTTCAACGATGGATCCAGTTAACACTTCACTGGAACAAACACTACACCAAAATGCTGTTGATTTCAATGTAGATGATGTTGTTACTCAAATTAAACAAACTGTACTGTCAAATGGCAAAATAGAGGGAGACATTGTTAATGTTTCTAAGGTGAGACAATCCCCCGACACCCACTTGGTTCATCCATTTATTTTGTGCTATTTCAATGTGTCATGTATTTTTTTTAACTATTATAGGAAGAGGAAGTTGAAATCGTTGATGAAACGGAGAAATCTAGGACAAAAAAGGATCTTGTCAAGAATAAGAATTCAAAATTGCCAAGTCCTAGAGGTCTTCATACGAGTTCGGTGAGAAAGAACAAAGACGGAAAAGATGAAGAGGCTGCAGTAGCATCATCTGTTTCAAATGGTACTTCCACTTTAGACTCTCATCTTAGACAGCCGGTTAAGAACAGGGCAGTCAATGACAAGCAGACTCGACTGACCAAGGTATACTTTGTTGTTTACACAGGTAGTCAGTCAGACATTGATATAATTGTGCTTCCTCAATTCCTTCTTTAATCTTTCTGGTTCTGTAATGAAAATTATAGTGTTGCCATTCCTTGATT
>Ga0209282_1002790_pt1 | contig 10219 bp, 7 predicted proteins | sample Mtrugardesep15_FD_187529 | JGI IMG/M metagenome (GOLD analysis project Ga0209282, IMG submission 187529) | Root nodule microbial communities of legume samples collected from California, USA - M. trunc garden sep15 (SPAdes) (version 2) | ecosystem: Host-associated > Plants > Roots > Nodule...
ATAAATGGACAGGCAAAACTAAAAGTTACAATACCTTGTGCCATGGATGAGCTTTGATTTGTGGAAATTTGAACTCGGTGTAATTAGGATTCATACACTTTATTTCTTCTCTTGTTGGGGTACCTAAAACCTGCCAGTCAATCCAAAAATCATAAGTGATGAAAGATAGCATGGCTTTAAAAATGCAAAAGAAGAGGAGGACTAACTGTTAAGGATATCTATGTCTACAAGCTATCACATACATTCAAATGGAAATTGTACAAACCAAGTATCATCATGCAAAGAGAAACAATTGACTGTAAACAGAAATCCTGGATTTTACGGAGTACAAAATTTTGGATTTCATCTAACCTTGATAATTTCAACGAGCTGGTCTACTCCACTCGCACCGGGAAAAAGAGGCTGAAAAGAATGTGAATTCATTTTTAGTTTTTATAGAGATATGGATTCTAAATAAACCATAATCAGACATAATTAACATGTAGATAGATACCTGGCCAAGCAATAGTTCGCCAAGTACACAGCCAGCTGACCAAATGTCAATGGCTGAGGTGTATTCAGTTGCACCAAATATAAGCTCAGGAGCTCTATAATACCTAGAACAGATGTAAGATATGTTTGGTTCCCCTTTGACCTATCAAATATAAACAAAATTTATTCATGATAATATATCGGATGGATAGTGAAAACAGACAATAGGTTTTCTAGGTTGAGGATAAACATACCAAGACTTTTGCACTCCCAAAATCACAAAGCTTCAGCTGATGGGTGTGAGGATTGACCTGTTATCAGATAACATTCAAAAGATTGAATATGAAACTAAATTTTTCTTACAAAAGAAGGAAAAATACATCTTGAAACAAACTAGAACTACTCCATACAATGATTTAAGTTGCACCATGCAAATCAAAACAAAAAGAGTAAGACATTAAAGAAGCAAATTACGAAACATACCAGTAAATTTTGAGGTTTTATGTCCCTGTGAGAGACTCCAACACAGTTATGAATATAAGCTAGTGATCTACATATCTACAAAATAAGAAACAGAAGGAATGAGAAAGTAGATACCATAATATCTCTACAATTTACAAGAAAAATGAAATTTTATAAATTACATAGAAACATACCTGGTAAGAATAAAGTTTTACATATATCAATGGCATCCTCTGATTCATTTTGCTGTAGTGTCTGATCACACGATGGACAGTCTCAGGAACAAACTCAAGCACCAAGTTAAGATAGAGCTCATCTTTTTCGGTTGTTGAAAAGAAACAATGCTTCAAAGTTACAACATTGGGGTGGTCCAGAAGGCGCATTGTTTGCAGTTCCCGGTTCTTGTATCTCTTGTCTTGAAGAACCTTTTTTATAGCCACGGTTTCACCTGTCTCCAAGCACTTAGCCTGCACAATAACCGGGAAAAAAAATATACAATAAACATCAGTTTACTTCAAACTGTATCCAATTAAGGCCGCAAATTGAAGAACATAAAAGAGACTAACCTGGAAAACTACACCAAACGATCCCTGTCCAACAGCACGCTCAGCCATGTAGCTTATTGTCTACAATCATAAAATCATCGCAAACATCAAACAATGCAAAAATGACCATGTAAATATGAACAAAAACGATCCAATAATCCACACAACAAGTGAAATAACAGAAACGGACCTGCTTTGGTTGGCCATTTTTACCACCAATAGTAGTGACAATTACATGTCCTGCTTCAGTACTATTTCCATCTACCACATGTGCTTCCATTTCCTGCATTTTGTGTAACAAGTTTTGACATAAGCAAACTAAGGGTCTGTTTAGATAAACATCTTAATTAAGTGCTTAGAGAATGTGTTTATCATATAACTGCTTATGTATAAGTTCTTTTTTGAATGGCAAATGTTAGTAATTAGCTTTTAGATTAACATTTACTCCTTTGTACGGGTTTGAACCCAGAACCTCCAACTCCTTATCCCTAAGCTCAAACCAGCTAAGCTACCCAACTCCCCAGCTTATGTATAAGCTATTTCTATAACAAAAGAAAAAATAAAGTCGAGTTTTTTTTTTTGAAAATATAAAGTCGAGTTGTTTTCATATAAGTTATAAGTTGTTTTCATAAGTTATTTCCATAACCTCTTCCGAACAGTCTCACAGATGCCTTATATCAAAAGATTAGCTGAAATAAGTGAATCCAATTAGGCCCTAAATATTTACAATGAAAATTTTCAATAGAATGTAAAAGAAAATCAAAAAAGACATATTTTTTTATGATTTATATTTACCTTGTCATCCTTAATTCTCATACCAAGAATCTCATCAGGTAACTTATCAACAGCAATAGCTGAATCTATTAATCCAGAAGCAGGTGCTACACCCGCTGTTGCCATCATCACAACCAAAGTAGATCAACAGTATCTTTTATTTGCAGCTTCAATTGAATCAACTACCTCAAATGAAAAGAAATTTAAAGTACAGAACCCTAATGAGAAAAACAAGCTATTTCAATTTTCAACACCTTTATCTGCAAATATTAATATGAAAATTGTTAATTAAATAATACTAAAATGGATATGAAGACAGAGAATGAAAAACCAATATTTGGTCGTAAATTAACTAAAAATTGGTTTACAATGATTATTAATAGATGCCAAACAGGTAAACACAGATCAAACTTATGCAGATATGATTTTATTAACAAAATTTTATTATAGAAATAGATACATAATTGAAAAATATGAGGGATGTTGATTTGAGAAGAGAAACTTACGGATCCTGATTCAGAGAAAACAAGTTACGACAAATGCAAATGGTTTGGTTTTTGTTTTTGTTTATGTTATGTTTTGTGGTGTCTGATTTTATCTTCTTATCTAATCTTATTAGTCAACACAAATACAAGCCCCCAGACATTTTTTCTTTCTTTCAACTTTTTGACCGTCCAATGAAAATTAACCGATGCCTTTTCCTTTATTGGCAAAAAAACACATGGTACATTAATTACTTAATTGACTATATCAACAAAAACTAAACACATGGTACATTATCCTTCATAAAAAATAAAATAACAATGAGTTGATTAAAGTGGTAAAAATTTGGTTTAAGTTATAAGAAATTCAATTACCAACTGTTAATAGAAAATTTAATTTAAAATGAGAGATATTAATTACCGTTTAACGGCAATGAAAAATCAATATTATAACAATTGTAAAGAAAAGTCTTTGATAAATTAAGTTATTTTTTTAACTTATAATAATAGATCTTAAAAACGCTAAAAAAGTATTAATGTCTATATTTTAAAGTTTAAAATTTATTTTAGCATAATTCACGTCCATCATTTATAAAACATACTATCGATTTGTTTGTCCCAAAATAAAGGGTTTAATTTAATCTATCAATTTACACGGATTAAAAATTATATAAATAAAAAATAAAAAAGAGTATTATTGATGTATTTACCTTAACCATAAATGGAAAGTGAAAGTGAAAGGACTATAAAATATGGAAATGAAAGATATTAAGTTAAAAGTTATGTAAATAATATTTAGAGGTATTTCAATACAAAAGATATTTAATGGTAATTAATATTGTATTAAAGATTGAAATGCATGTTTTTTTTTAAAGTGAAGAAGTATTTTATTCTTTTCTTTTTTGAAAAGGAAACAAAAAAACCTTCTATACGTAGAGTATAATTTGTGTTGATTTTCACCGTACAACTACCCTAAACAGATCAAACATTTTTTAATTTTTTTTACCATTTACCAGCAAACAGCATTGGTTTGACCAGCCATAGATTGATGAGCAACGGCAACTCATATATTGACATTCAAACTCAACACGTACGGACTACTTTCTAATCAATTTTGAACGCTGGTCATTGTTCCATGCTCAAGATCATTTGTTATCTTTCATGCGTTGACTACAAATTCAATTCATTAGTTGTTTTTTTTTGACAAATTCAATACATGCTTGTATATCATTGTCGGTGATTATTACTACTAGTTTGCTTCCATATGTATTCAGTTGGTTCATTTGATGGAAAATCTTTATTAATTTAAGTTGCGGTGACCATGTTCCATGCCTTTCTACAATTTAGAAAACAAAGCTACAAAGATAATTATCTGTTGATCATCTTATCTTAATTAATCTCTGTTAATATAAATGTCAAGTAGTCTCGATTTCTAATTGAATATAAATGTTACTCTTTCAATCATTTTTCTTCCAAAACAACACCAAGTAATCTTATTACATAGTAGTATATCACTCTCTATTTACAGTAGACCTTAATCATTATCAATGTTTCTTGTAAAACAAAGCTCATAAACTATATCCTTTTGGAACTCGACTAATAAGCTAGTCCTAATCATTATCTAGGTTTCTTGCAAGAATTGTCTTCGTAAGTTAGGTACCCTCGCAACTTAATTTTTTTTTTGGCAACCATAGTAATGGATGATATCCCTTAAGCCATGAAAAAAATGAAGCATCATAATTAAGAATATCCCAATATACAAATCCATGCATATAGAAACACAAGATTGTTAGCTATTAAGATAGACCTCGATCATTATCAAAATTTCTTGCAAAACAAAACTCAAAAACGAAAAGTGTTTTTAAGAAATGTTTCAAACAAGCACTATATCTTTTAGAAACTCATCTATTAAGATAAGCCTTAATCATTATCGAAGTTTCTTACAAAAATTGTTTACCTAAACTACCCGTTATATTAAGGAACAAAGAGAAAAAACACACAAAAGAAACATCGCTAATATATCATCATTATTCTTATTCTTATTATTTTATGCTGAATGTAGTCTAGTCGATTAATTTTGACATGTGTCTATCCTTACGTAACATTTTCACATATTATTATATGAAAACATTCTCACATGTCATTACCTATCTAATATCAATATTATGTTTTGAATATAGATACAAAAATTAGATAATGGTTATACCGCTTAGTGGATTCCATCACAATTTATTATTTTATATGTTTTGAAGAAACTTTTTTGTAGTTTTATCTCTCTAAATGGAAGAGATTGAAAAAGTAAATTCTAAATATAGATAATCATAATTGATAACTAACAAATTAATGAAGTTGCTTTTAAAAAAACTATATTTTCTTTTAAAAAAAAAAAACTATTTTTTATTGGAACGATTTCCCTACATATATAGGGCCGCTACTTAGTAAAGATAGTCATATTATGTGGTTATCATAGTTCAAACTTCATTTGCCATGTGTACTACACGTTCCAATAGTTCAAGTGCATGTGATACACCATGAGCTGCACAAAATCGTATAGATTTCCCTCTATAAATAAATAGTGCACTTTCGCTCCTAACTATCATAAACTCAAGTTAAGACTACAGTACTCATTCTTGCCTTGTATAATTAATCATTCACTTCAAGAAATATAGTATTGTTCAAAACTAAAGTTATAATCCACAAATTCATGAGCAAAATCAATTATGAATGACTTATCTAAGAAGCACAGATGTATCAAGAGATGTAGAGATGAAACAACCGAAGATTACGTATTTGCAAGTGGAGAGAGTGCTTTGTCTAACAATAAGCAATGTGTAGTTGTTGTAGCCTTATTATTAATCATGCCATGTTCAAATTGTCGGATTGGAACATACACCCACATTCATTATCCGGCATTAGCTCCAATAAAATTACTTTTGGTGGAGAGAATTTATGAGAAACCGAAAAAAGTTCACATGTCCTTGTGAATATTGGTGTATGTGTATGGTATCATTGAATTTTTTTTTTTTATAAGAGAATTGTGTACCTAAATAATAACACTATTATTTTTCTTATTATATGACCTTTTCTTGCACCCTATATCTTTTACGAAAATGCATGAGATTTTTGGATTCTATAATCTGAAATGAATTTTTTCCCTTTTTAGGTAAAAAATGAGTTTTTCAATTTTCATTAATTTGGATTTTATAATCCAAACACCCCAAAAAATAGGGTGTGTTTTTTTCTTTTTTTTTAGATTATAAAATCCAAACACCCCTAAATGTTCCTCTTGTGCTATGAATTCAGGGAAAAACAATCAAGATTATATAATATAAACTACACCAGCAATATTATTACCTAATAAAGATGCTAATTTATCTCATTTATAGTAGAGAAGTCTATTAGTTCTTCCCTAGTTATTGGTTTTATATCAGTTACAATACTTCAATAGTTTTATAACTTTGTACATAAATCAATAGCAGCTCTCTATGTAAATCAGATTTTTACACAACAATAAATAAGAATTACATCTCAATCCCTCTTTCTCTGATATTCAATATGGTATCAGATTAGCTCACTTTCACTTTTCTTTATTTCGACGACTCTGTTTCTTTGTTGCTGATTTTACCACAAACCCTACCAATCCCTATTACCTCCATCCTAATGAGAATCCATCTATTATACTTGTTACCCCTCTTCTTGATCACAGAAACTATCAGTCATGGTCTCACCCAATAAAGGTTGCATTAATCTCTAAGAACAAGTTGAAATTTGTTGATGGTACTCTTAATCTTTCAGCCGTGTCTGATCCTCTCAATTGTTTTATAACTTTGTATATAAATTAATAACAGCTCTCTATGTAAATCAGATTTTTACACAACAATAAAATGAGAGTTACATCTCTCAATTCGTCTTTCTCTGATATTCAATAAATATTGAGCATGCTTATGACATAGGTAGCCATTTTAAGGACCATACTAATCATCCTAACCTCCATCCTTATGTTTTATGTCATTGTTAGTTGTTTCCGTCCAGTCAAAAATCTGATTTATGGACTACTTGATCAGATTATTCTGAAACTCTAAAATTCCTCCGGTTAGACAATTTTTCATATTCTCAGGAAAAAAAAAGAATTTGCATGAATTTTATTTGATTTTTAGAAATTTTTTGTGGTATTTTTATATATTTTTTATTTTACTTGACATGTTTTATCATTTTTTTACTTTGTTTTTTGGTTGTTTTTAAAAGTAAAATTCATAAATGCTGAAATAAGAGATATTTTGATTGCTATAAAAATAGGGCGCATATTTCAGATTCTATAATTCAAACACATCCGAATTATGTAATCCGAAATTCCATGGGTATTTTTGTAGGAAAAAAAATAGGGCGCACGAGAAATAGATAGAGTGGAAAAAATAATAATCAAATAACAATGCATATAAAAAATATCTTTCTTTAATTAGTATCATGTTGTTCTTGATAGTTTGATCATCGGTGGACTTTATTATAGCTTTTTTTTTAGAAAAGATAAATGATATTTATTCATTCAAATAGAGTATATCGAAACAATGCAAATTCGCTAAAACCAAATTGGATGAATCTGCGAACAAACTCACAACATCCATGTTAATAGCATAAAAGGACAAAATACAAAAGCCTACACATATGACTATAGTCAAGTCTCGGAAATACTCATATCTCCAGATCTTCAACGTGGACGGCGGCAAAGTCATTGATTGGATATGCACTGAATTGAAACTGATCGAACAATCTGAATCAAACAAATATCTGAATGAAACAAAAATGACAAACAACGCCGCGCAAAGGCGACGAACAAACTAACGTCGAACTAAGGTGAGAAAATCACAAAATAAAAAAAAATGTGAAAATCACTTATTTCAATAAAAGTGAAAGAGAAAAACGAATTAAAGAGGTGATTTAGGGTAAAAAAATTAACCCTAAATCACTCTCTTTTGTGAATGAAAGAGAAAAAATTAGGATTTTAATGACGACTCACAAGGGAGAGAAATGGAACAGAGAGTGCGCTTCATTATAGCATGATAATACAAATATATCAAATCGAGTTCAAAAGTTAGGGTTGATAATCATTTGATGTTATAGATCAATTCATACATTTAACAACATACAAAAGAGAGTAAAAACTGATATATTACATAAAAGATAAGATTGTAATTGCATTGAATAGAGTGTCACAGTTACATTGTTCAAACATTTAGAAATAGATTCATCTAAAACATAATTAAAGGTAAATTAACTACTCATGATTAAAACATAAATAAATAAAATGTTTGAGTATATTACATGCAAACAAGGACCAACTATGAGTTCAATGGTGGATCACCATGAAATCCTAGAGATGGAAGCTACAAAAGTGTTTTCAAAACCTTAGAAATTTGAACCCTCTTCAATTAATAAAATTCAACTTTAACGGACCAAATATGGGTCGCAACAATTGCAACACGATACTCATATATCATGGCATGATCTTCCACTTATCCAACCTTCAATACAAGAATCATGCAACGTTGTCATCAATCGTATCACGAACGCTTCAAAATTCAAATCTTTATTTGGGCGCTCCTCATTTCGTGCCACAAAATATATAAAAGTTTATATATTTAATGCATCGAGAAATTAAATTTTTGATTTTATTAAAGAATATATAAATTTAAAATATTTAAAAAGTCGTTAGTATGATATTTCTACTTAAAATAAGAAAGAAAAAAAAAAGAATTTTATTACTCAATTCTCACTTTTTGTTCCACGATTAAAATGAAATGAAAGCTAGAAGGAATAAATTATACCGTAGGTGAGGCCATGTCACACACATCACCAATAATGGTGGGGGATACCAAACTCATCAGCAAAGTCTGAAGACAAGATGATTAAGATACTCGGTCGGCGAACTCAAATCCCCATAATACCCTCTTCTAACTGTACCCAACCATAAAGTCAAACCTGCCAGCTTATACCCACAAGGACATTTCCGTCCTTTCAACCTAACAACCTTCAACACGTCAAAACTCACGCGTCAGCATGAAAATCTAGTCACGTGTCGGTTAAGCGAAGCCTCAACGCGTGTAACACAAACGCTTCCCAAGAATCCTATGGTGCATAAAAGTACACGTGTCAGTCATCGAACAAATTTACCGGTAGCCGCCAGTACCTACCATAGCCACAGTTATATATTTTTTCAACAAAGCGTTGTAGAAACTATTGATCATTCATTATTTTCTATCGAAATAGAAACTGCGAGAAAATTCGCAAGAAAACTTCAACAGAAAGAAAAAATCACAATAAAAAGCAAAACAACAAAAAATCGTTAAAATCGAATCTTATCTTTTCTGATTACAAAGTGATATAATTCAGCTCTGTTAAACGTTGTAATTTGAATCGATTTTCTGAAGAAGACGAAGATTATTTGAAGAAAAAGTGAGAAAAAAAAATGGTGGCTGAAGCAGAAGTTGTTGTGTGTCAACAAAGCGTGGATGTGAAGTATTTTCCGAATAAAGGAAGCAATAATCACGAGATCGGTGATGTAGATTCGAATTTTGATCGAGTTCGTGTTTCTGAATCAGTTTCTGCTGAGTTACTTACTACAAAAGAAGTTAGTTTTTTTCAGATACCCTTTTGAGAATTTCTTCTGGTTTTGGTGATTTTGTGTTGTTGGATGATGTTGATGCTAATTGGGTTTGATGGGTTTCTTTCTTTCTCTTCGTTTGTGGTGATGTGAATTCTTTGACTTCTATTTTGGGATCGAGGTTCTAACATAAATAGAAAGAAAAACAAATTTGGAAACTTTTGGATCAGTAATCTGTTTATATGTTGAATTATTGAATTTGATTGATCTTAGAAGGAGATACCTGAATTTTGATAATCTAGTTTAGATTTTTTATTTAGCAATTAGAAATTGGACTTATATTTAGTTCAGTCCAATTTATTTTTATGATGATCCAATTTTTCTTTTAGAACAAGGGAGTTTTTCTCTATCCAGTTGAAATTGAGTTTCTTTGTGAGGTTTGATATGTAAGTGATGGATCTTAAAGTTGTTGATACCAAGAAGGATGACATATCTGCTAGCAAGCATATGTTGTTGATCAAGTCCTCCATGAAGATGTTAGTAATTTAACATTAGATTTTCAAAATTGTGATTGTAATTGGATTGGTAGTTTATAACCTTCATTGTTGAGGTTATGTGCAGTCAACAAATATTTGTAGCCATTATTAGTATTAAATGATCCATGCCTAGAAAACTAACTTCTCTTCAATGTGACTGAAGAACTTAGGGATAGCCATTATTAGTATTACCGTGTGTGTTAATTGTATAAATTGCAGCATATTTTTTTTTCTCATATGGTAGTTTGAAGTATTTTTTTTGGTGTGTATCTAGACTAGTCTAGTCTCAAGTTATACAGTAAATAGTGCATCTACTCTTTTGATACTTATGATTCTCATTTTCTGATTTGC
>Ga0209282_1002791_pt1 | contig 10219 bp, 3 predicted proteins | sample Mtrugardesep15_FD_187529 | JGI IMG/M metagenome (GOLD analysis project Ga0209282, IMG submission 187529) | Root nodule microbial communities of legume samples collected from California, USA - M. trunc garden sep15 (SPAdes) (version 2) | ecosystem: Host-associated > Plants > Roots > Nodule...
ATAGTAAGGCAAGACGCAATCTTCAATCTACTAAGAGACCAACACCACGAAAGCCATTTAATATCTTCAACCACCTCATTGATATCCTTCCCCTTATTATAGTACTTTCAATTGCAAATAAGATTAGTTCAATGTCAGTTTGCTTTCAAAGCTTTTACCTTTGTCAGAGCTTTTGATATCCATCTAAGCTTATAATTCTATGATTTTCATATATTGCTTCTTAAAATGACTTGATCTCTAACTTGCATCCTTTACTTTTGTTTATCAATGTAATAAACTGTGTTTCTAACCTTTTTTAATGTTTGTTGAGTGATAGAAATTAGTTTATCAAACAATGCAGTGATATTCTAGTAGGAACTAGAAGGAGATGATATGGAAAGGAGTGAGATACCAGAGGAAGATAAAGCGAGAAACAAAGAGGGATGAAGTTTTGGACTGCTAATGGCTATCATCGACGTCTGACCTTTCGCAACATTAACCCGCTAGACTACTGTTAAAGAGGATCCTTTTTAGGTCCATCATTATCTTTATGCTGCATCCTTGATTCTTAATATCTCTCTTGCAAAATCCTTTCTTTTTAATAGTAATTAATTTGATTTTCTATGCCTTGGGACCTTTTTTGCTGGGAAATTCAGAACAAGATGCATCCATACAGGAAAAGAATTAGTTTATCCTGCCCTAATTGACATTTGATATGTATATATATTATCCAGAAATTTATGTGACATGGTATGAATGTTTTCAATTTTTAAATTTTAAATGTTGGATAGCATTCACATGAGGCCTTCAGTTGGTTTTCCATCATGGCATGCAACTGAAAGGAAGTTAGTCTTTATCATATTTTTTACTCTGAGAAGAATAACAATATAACACATCGTTTTATTTATGCATAATGACTAATGCAGTACTAAATATTTCCTCTTTTTATTACTTTGTTTGATATAAAAAGTAAAAGATGAATAACAAAGCTTGACTAAAGAATGGATAGAAATGAGGATAACTAACCTTTCTTCCCATAATTATGCATTGCAGTTGCATATTCTGTTCAAAACTAAATTGGTGATTGTGCTTGAAAAATACTTGGGTGTTATTCTCCTCTGCTAAGAGCAGGTGCACATGTGAATTTGTTTATCTCTTTTAATTTGTTCAAATCATTAAGGGCAATGAACTAATTGGGAGAAAGGAATTGGCCCATTTAGATTGTAAATACTTTTTGGCTCATTTTGAAGAATAAATAGATAATATCTCAATATCTAAAGAAACTGTAGTTGTATTGTAAAATAGTCATGAAAATGCAAGTTTCATATTTCTTTCATCTGTCATGACAGGAATTTCTGATTAATTGGTGTTGTAGCAGTCTCATGGTTTTCAATTTGGAATTAGATGGCTGCAAGTTTTGTAACTCTGGTGGTGTTGTGTTTGGAAGTTAGGCTATAATCGTTGGATGTTTCTGGACAGAATTGAAATACTGTGAATTCTTTCTTGGTAGGCGTGGGACAAATTGATGCTGAATGTATAGCTTGATACCTGCATATTATGTATGTGTAATTTATCAGTGCTGTTTTAGCATTGAGTGTATGTTTAGGTTGTTAGTATTGGTCTCTTTGAAGTTTATTCTGGTGTTTTTCTGCATGATGTGTAAGACTTTTGTAATTTTGACATTGATAAAGTACACTCTTTGTGGTTTTGACTTTTATTTTAATATAAATTTGCTTTTTTAAAAAATAAATAAATTATTCTTTGTGCTTGGCGGTATCTTCTCTATAGAAGGAAAGAAAATAACTTAACAATCATATATGAGAGGCAAAATATCATTTTGGCAAAGTGGACGTTGCTACAAGAATGTGTGTTTAGCATCTTGAAGTTATGTTAATGATTGAACCTACTAATTAAATAAAATCACATGATGATCCATCAACAAATGCGATAAATATTATAAATAAATTCTTAGGTAAATTTTGATATCTTTTATTTTATGTATGTAGCTAGCACGCAAGTGGCATCTGTTCCAGGAAAATAGAAAATAGAGAATAAATTCTAAAATTTGAACAAAGAGGCTTGATCCTAAAATCATATAGGAGGACCCATGAACATAACAAAATTAAATCCTCTCCTTCTCTACTCATGATGTGAAGTCACTTTCGAAGATGGTTCCCGAAACTATGAGAGTGAGATAAAAACAAAAACATATAGCAAGAGACAAGTGTTACGTTGTGTCCAGAACTTTCATATTTTCTCTCAAACTCTCAAGACCCTTCTCCACCTTTCACACCAACTCTATATATTCACAACTCTCACTTCCCACTCCTATCAACAATTGCATCTGATTCTAGCAAGCTACTAATCTTTGTTGTTCATTGTTCATTTCATTCTTTTTCTACTTTCCTACGTATAATAGTCATGGCTCAAGCAGTGTCATTGTCAGCAACTACTTCACCTATGCTTTCCCCAAAAGCAGAAACACGTAACAAGGCTACTGCACCTTGCATGGCCTCATTTCCATTAAGGAGGCAATTGCCAAAGCTAGGACTAGGAAAGGTGAGAGCTCAAGCTAGTGGTGATAACAAAGACAATTCTGTGGAAGTTCAACATGTTAACAAAGGTGATCAAGCCCAAGGTTCCGCTGTAGAGAGGAAGCCTCGCAGAGCTTCCATGGACATTTCACCATTTGGTAAGTCTTCATCTCTCTTTTCATCAACATCAGAAATGTCAGCAACACATTATTTAACACGTTTTCCCGTACACTATCTTTCATTAGTTAAAAATTTAAAATTTATGATTTTTATTAGATCATGTGCGTTTCATATATGTTTGATGGGATCGTCTGGATTTTAACAAATAAAAGAGTGTGTTTGAAAAATGCATCTTTAATGTGTGATGTTAAGCATTTTTCATTTCAATATTGATCATTGCAATTTTTTCATAGTAGCCTTTCTTGATACTTATATATTAAATTTTTAAGATGGACTGTGGTTCATAAACATTACTAATAACTTATTGTGTGGCCTATTATAGGTTTATTGGACCCATGGTCACCTATGAAAAGCATGCGTCAAATGTTAGACACAATGGACCGAATCTTCGAAGATACAATGACATTCCCTGGAAGAAACCTTGGAGGAGGTGAAATCCGTGTACCATGGGACATTAAAGATGAAGAGAATGAAATTAAAATGCGTTTTGACATGCCTGGTCTTTCCAAGGAAGATGTTAAGGTATCGGTTGAGAATGATGTTCTTGTCATAAAAAGTGACATGCAAAAGGAGGAAAGTGGTGAAGAAGATTCTTGGTCGAGAAAGAGCTATAGTTCTTATGATACAAGGCTCAAGCTTCCTGATAACTGTGAGAAGGATAAGGTTAAGGCAGAGTTGAAAAATGGTGTGCTTTATATCACTGTTCCTAAGACCAAAGTTGAACGTAAGGTTATTGATGTTCAAATTCAGTGACATGTTAAGGTTTTTTATAGTGTCCTCTTGAGTTGGTGTGATATATTTTGCTATGTAACAATGTTTTATTAAGTGTAGAATAAATAAGATACTTTACTACTTTATAAATGTCTGCAATGCAATTATGCAAATGTCTACTTCTCCTAATATATTTTAGGTATCAGTTTCTTTGAGATTAATTGATGGTATTAGTATGTGTTAGTTTGTTTGGAAGAACTTATGCAAATAGTTTATGACATGTTCATAAACTGTGTTAACTTATTTTTTCTCTAAACTAGTTTATGAAAATGACGCTAAAAAATAATTTATACAAAAATAATTTAATTAACTCTAAAAAAGAAAAACAATTTAACTTTGTTTCTTAATGGAAATTTAACTTTGTTTATCTTCTTATAGAAATAACTTACACATAAGTGTTTGTGCAATAAAGTGTAAATGAAGTTGCTTACAAAAACAGAGCTTTATCATTTATATAATTCTATGATAACAAATATTGATTGATTTTGAATTAATCAATTATTTTAAAGTTGAGTACAATTAAAAGGGAGAACATAAATTATGTTTGTGTACACTTATATAAGACTATGTTGAACAATAAACTTAAGATTAAAAATCAATTGCAGATCTAAAAGTTCTAAATTATAACTTCAATCTTTTTTTAGGGGAGATTTTAACTTTAATTTAAAATCAATTCTGGAGTCAAAATTAAATCATTTTCTTGGGATGAATGAAAGTTTATACGAGTTGGACTTCAATAGATAAAAGGGCAGTATCCTAACAACAGAAATTGAACTTTCGCTCGTATAGACTATTAATCAACTTCTTACCAATAGAATATGACAAAGTCAATTCTATCTATGAGCACTCAAACATGTCAAAATCCATTATACACTACTCCAACATCTGTAAACTACATACTGTATCTAAGTCATTATTTCATATCAGGTTATATTTCTGCCTTTACATTAATTTCTTTCTGTGAGTCCTTAATTATATAACCGAAAACAAAACCTTAACATCTACCACATCCTCACAGAAAGAAAAAAAACATAAGACAGGATGAAAGCTAGGAAACCAAAGGTTGAAACAAACAACCAGAAAATCAAAAATGAAAATAAAATATAGTTATATAAGTTACTCATTTTCTTCAGGTATAGAATCCAATATTGGCTTCCGATCACATGTCAAACTAACAACATCTGTTTTAACAACTGATAGTAGTTCCTGTAACGACATTTCCTTGGTCACTAGCCGTTGAAGCTGCTGTTTCGTTATTAAAATTTTGATCCTCTTTGTCCCACCACTACCTTGTTCAGCCTCTTTGTTACGTGGAATCAAGTAGTACAATTTTCCACCCTTCAATTCATGATCTTGTGATAGAGTTTCTGTTGCATTCTTCGAATCACCAATAGCATTAGTAGGAAAATTTATCAAAATATCTTTCACATGGATTGGTGAACTGAACTCTAGTATCTTACCATCTTCTTTGGCTACCTTGACAACTTTAACACGTTTTCTCATGGTACATGCTATGCAACATGATCCTGAAATGGGTTTACCAAGAGCAAGACAATTACCCATTTTTGTTGAAACAATACTAACTATAGATAGAGATAATAACAAAATGGAAGGAGTTTAATGAGTATGGGAGAGAGAAAAGGAGAATGTAAGTTATGTAGGATTTAAGGGAAAGGAAGATATATATATTGACAGTGTGGTAGGTCTTTTTGAAAAAAATAAGAAGGGTTTGTTTCGTGTGGAGTGGAGTAGAATGCTGTTTTTCCGTTAAGTGTAAAACTTGTGGAGTGGGGTAAGAATGATAATAAGAGAGAATCTAGGTTGTGTAACTTATATCTAGATTATCTGATATGTATCTTACATTTAGATCATCCGATCAAAATCAGACAATTTAGATTTTGAGTTTGGTATTTTAGATATTTTAAAAAAATAAAAATCTATAAAAATTTAGACCGTTCGATTTTGATCGGATGGTCAGATTGGTTGAATACAATGCATGTTATCCAATTTAATGAGAGTATATGTTTGAATTGAAAATGAATTATATTTGTCCATACGCATGCAATAAAAGGTCGGTTTAGTGGAAAGTGGCAAGATTGCATTTGCTCATTTTACCTAGTATTTTTTAAAGCACCTTTTAGACCAAGATACAACTTTACTCTTGTGCTCATGATATCATATGATAAGGTGGGTGTGCAGCTAGACTTTGCTTTTGCACTAAACTATCAAATATCAATGTCCCAATTAGGTGTAGCACAAAAAAAAATTCAGATGAAGACATGAAGTTGAGAGAGATATTTTTGTTCTTTTCATATTCTTATGAGATATCTTAGTTTTGATTCTATCAACAAAAAATGATATCTTAATGTTGGACCATTTATATTGCATTTGTTTACTTATTTATTTTTGGGCATGCATCAGCTCATAGTTTTGTGACGTCAAAGACAAATTAAATAAAAAGAATGGTTTCGTAGACACAACAAAAGTGATGCAACAACAAGAATGGAATTGGTTTTTAGTGGGAAGGAAAAGAGAAATTGGATTGAATAGTTGAATGAGAAGAGATTAAGATTAATTTATGTGTCATGCTGAGGCAGTGACGTAACAAATGAAGTTGATCATCTAATATGGTTCAGGTAATATAAGGCCTAAGAGTTTAGGTAGTAGGTTTTAGATTTTATATTTTAAATTCACATAATTTAACTGCTAACTGCTATTTGGCTATTTCTCTTCAATAAATACTAAACAGTACTACCATGAATCTACATTTCATGACTACTACTACTACTAAATTGGTCATATAACCGTGACAAGTGTGTCACATTATTTGCAAATACACAGTTTTAATCTGAAAATCTGCTATAGTGCAAAAACCATCCAAATATTAATGTGTGAGATAGTCTTTTAAGTATACAAAATTATAAATTGTTATAGGTTTTGGTTACCAAGTACGCACTCTCAAAAACCAATAAACAAGTCCAGTTGCATTGAGTGCCAGTAGGTAGCTTTGGGACCAACAGAAGAATGTCGCTGTCACATTTGCTAAAACATAATTAGACAAAGATCTTCTAAATCCACAAAGTGCTTTAATTTAAATTAGAGTATTCACTCCCAATTTTCTCATGCTTGTAAAACTCAATTTAGTCTCTTACATTTTTATAAAAGCGCGACATATTAGTTGCTATGTTAGTTTTGACTCATTGTAACAAAATGACTAATTTATATTTATATTAAAATTTAAATGACTAATTTAAGTATTATTTTTTGTGAGGAACCGAATTAGACCAAACAAAAATATGAGAATCAAATTGAGTTTTTATTCTTTAAATTATTTAGAATTTGCTGACTTCCAAGCTTCCTAACCCCCTTCCGTTGCCTATTAAATGGACTTAACTCTCACCGATGTTTTTATTTTGTTGAGGAATTCACCAAGGATTTTCTTTCTTCTTGTTTCTATTGTTTGCTCTATACTTTTTTTTTCCCTTGACAAGTTTTATTCTTCTAGATTTTTTTTACAAGATTTTTAATAAGGTAGATGTTGAATTCTCTTGGTTATTATGGAGTTTTGATCTAATCCCTCCAAGTACATTTGTATCTTTTTATTTTAATAATATTTCTTCAGTAGGGTGGCGACCAAAGGGGTGCAACATAGTTGTTATGCCATAGTTTGTTGTCTATGCACATTCTTTTCTGTTAAAAAAATAAATTAAAGCAAATAGGTATAGTTAATGAATTACTTATACAAAGTTTATTTTACTAATACTTATACAAAGTTTATCATGTGTATCCTTTTTTATTTTTTAAAAAGATTATAAATCTTTCTAGCAGTAGACATCAAAAGGCCAACACGGTGTGTGTTCCCACATACGCAGTATTCGGATGGAAGTTTCATCAATTGATGTATTGTACGTAATCTTACCCTGGTTTTTATCTAAAGATGGTTTTTAAGTAGGAATAGAAGACAATTTATACTTTATTAAATAACTAAAAGAAGGAATGGATGTGGTTGGTCATTAAATTAGAAAATGTGTCTCCTTACTTAGCCAAATAATTTATTTTTTTTCATAAGGATTTTCCAAATCAAAAGTTAGCATCTAATTCTTTGATATATGTGGATTCATGTAAGAGATTAACCTCTTTCAATAGATATATTATTTCATATGCACCGCCTATATATCGAACTCACAGTAAAATCTACGGGAAATTTTCTTGTTATCTAAACTCATCTCATGCAATTATCATTCACATCACTGTCAATATAACATAATGTAATTCTAATTCAATACGAGAATTCTGCTGATAAATGAATTGGAACATATTCTGTGTTAGGTCTATTGTACCTTCAAAGTAAATTAGGCCACATGCGTGATACATTATTCAGTAATCACTTGCATAAATAGATCAATAGGAATAAAGGGGCATTGGCCCCATGTGTTTGTCTTTTCAATTAGGTCTCCCTCAAAAATAAAAATAAAAATAAAAATAAAAATTAGGTCTTCCACCAGAGGCATCAATAATTCATTCGAAAGCAGGCGAGAATTCTTTCAGATGAAATGTTGTTCTCTTAAAAGTAAAAGACCGTGGTCAATACTCTTTTTCTTGGAGTGGTCCATACTTTTATTGCTTGCAAAATTCAAATAATTCCACATGTTAGTCGTAATGATTCATATAATATGATTTTCATGTATCCATTTTCTTGGTTAGTTTCCGTGCCATTGTAGGAGCAAGCAACAATTCCACACGCTTTGTTATCTTAGTTTTGCTTTTCACTTTTGAATGATTACATTGGAATTCTCTTGAGCACACAAGCTCTTTCCATTGCAATGGATTGCTATTAGAGAAAAAAAGGAGATGATGGAGAGCCAGCTCACGTTAATAGAACATAAGAAAAATATGTTAGGTCTATAACTCTTTTTACATTGAAAATGTATGAAGATTAAAATTACTTTTTATTTTACTTCTACTTTTCCACTTTCATGTGTTTTGAATGATATGTGCTATATCACGTTACGTGAGGGACTGTGTATTATAGTTCTCTACTTATTTTCTTTCCAAAAGAATGGAGAGTTGCTTATCCTTGACGTACGTAGGATTGCATGAGAATACAATAACGGTGGCGTGGCTAAAAAATGAATTGGACATGATTGGAAAATTTAAAACTTCTCTATACAAAATGCCACCTACGAATACAATGACTAAGAAGGAAAAGAGTTTGGACTCAAATTTTGTCAATTTAAAGTTACATTTTATTTTTTTTCACAAAAAATTACGGTTACATTGCAATCAAAACAAGAAACCCTTAATTTTTTGTTTGAATACAGAAAATTCATATATTTAAAAAATCCAAATCCCAAAAACTCATGTGTTTAATTATTAAATATGTCAGTTCAATCAAACAAATCTTATTTGTTTTTTCTTAATTTAAATTTATAGTGAGGAGATGGTATATCGGTTTAAGACATAAAATTTTTTATTTTTTTATTTTAGTTACCATAAAATAAAATAAGACATCAAAGATCTTTGAGGTCAAAAAACGTTTACCAATGTATTTACGTTTATCTTCATCTACGGACACTATACCGGAGTTCAAAGACATGACTTTTTTGTTTTGTTTTCTCCTTTTTCCTTTGACATGGTATTGTACATAGTGTTTAACCCCTACACATCAGTGTACTTGATTAGTGTTTTCACAAAAACCAACAATACCGTGATAGAGGCATATAGATACGGCAGCGGTTATGGTACATAAGGAAATCGTTATACACCCTGCATAAATTCAGAAATGGTTTTGGAGTACAACTCACATAAACCATTAAGTACATCTAATGGTTTTGGAGTACAACTTACAAAAACTATTTCTAGATTTATGCAGGTTGCATAACTGCACCCATATAGATACTTCACTCATGACCATGGTTCTCTAATTTGTCATGGGGGTCTGCACAACAATGTTCTTACTACATTTAGCAGGCTCTTTGGTTGAAGTTTATTTTAATCAAAATACACAAAGACAACTGTTTTATTCAATGACTATTTTTACGCAAAGATGACTATTTTTATGTCACTCGACGGCTATTTAACTTTAGAATAAATAAAAAAATCAACCATTTTATTTCATAGTAATTTTTTCTACACATTTCTTTTGTCGATGAACTCCAATCACCATAAACTCCCGGTCCAATTCTATGCAAAATGGTAGTAGTCCTCCTTGTCTTCCAAATCAACAAAACAACTCATTTTGGAAATGCAACTCTTATCCCAAATCCACACCATAACCAAAATTCTCATTTTATCGCAAATCCACAAAATAACCCACACACTTTAGAAATTAAATATATCATACTCATACATCACCTTATCCATATCAATACTAATAATTTCTATCTAAATCAACTAACCCCACTATGCTTTATTGGGTTCAAATAGATAATGGTGGTGTGCAATCATATGATCTAGAGCCCGAAACACCATAATTATTCACTCAAGGTGGCTTGGAAACTATTAAAATGAAAAAGTTGTATCTCCATCGGTTGTGAATATACCAAAAAGAAGATTTCAACCGAATGAGAATGAAGTTGTGATGCAATCATGGCTCAACATTTCAAATGATCCAATTGTTGGGGCTGATAAAAAAAAAAAAAATAGATAGTTTTTGTATGAGGATTGATGAAGCTTATAACATGCATGCATCGTAACAAGAATTATTTAGAGAGGAAACTGATGGCACAAAATAAATCATGTCGTTCAAAAGCTTG
>Ga0209282_1002792_pt1 | contig 10215 bp, 9 predicted proteins | sample Mtrugardesep15_FD_187529 | JGI IMG/M metagenome (GOLD analysis project Ga0209282, IMG submission 187529) | Root nodule microbial communities of legume samples collected from California, USA - M. trunc garden sep15 (SPAdes) (version 2) | ecosystem: Host-associated > Plants > Roots > Nodule...
GCATGCAAACACCTAATTATTAATGTAACACATCCTAAAATAATAAATTAATTATATCACTAATATTTACTCACATATATTACTTTTTTAGAGAGAAGACAAATGAAAGAAATTCCTTCCATCAAAATGAAGTGGAACTCACTAGCAATAATACTCTTTGAAATGCCGAAACTCCTAATCACTATCACTTCTAATTGTATTTCACTAGCCATGTCTCACTAAACCATGCCACTAATATTGACTCATTTCATTTACATGATGAACTCACTAAAAAAAACTCTTTGAAATACTCAAGCACTTATTTATTCATTTTTCTGAATTGAAAAAACGCTCTTTCATTTACACACACAATTTAGATTAAGAGTGCGACCAACATCAAAGACATTCACATAAATATATTTAAAACTATATGTTTAAAGTACACTAATTATTAAAAATAACTCTACAAATATTGCCCGTGCGGTAGAGGTCTAGTATATATAAAGTATAAACAAGGGGTAGAGATAGAGAATTAAGACGAGTAAATAAGAAAAAATAAAATAAAAAAACTCTTTCAAGTTTTTAAAAGTATTTTTTTTTTAACAAGCAAATTCTGAATCCAAGTAGAGGCGTATGACCATGACTTTATTATCATTTGGACACAATTTTTAAAAACCGGATCGGCAATCGAACCGGAGGAAGAAGTTGCACTTGTACATATATTTCATTTAGAGTGCAGAAGTTATTTCCACAATGCATTTGATGCTCGCTTTTGGAACTTTTTCATTCAGTAATGTTATTCAATATAGAAAGGAGAATAAACAATGAATGAGGTGGAATGTATGTCATCACTTTCCATTCCATCTATTATTTTATTTTTTTTATTTTCAAACAGTGGAATGCCATAACATTCCATTCCATTATATACAGTAATAATCCCTAAATAGGTGGGAAGTTCATTGGAAAAAATTGCATCTCTTCAGTATCATGTTTACCAAACTGGTTGTATGTGCACGTGAAATATATATAAATAACGAGATGAATAAAAAAGAAATAACTATGTAGTTTGAACCAATGACACTATAACAGTTACATCATCAAGCTTGCCACCTGCATAACCCACATAGCCCAAAGCCTGAGCTGCATCACCAAAGGGACTTCTAGTGGATCTTGATCTTCCAACCTCTTGTGCCGTCGTCGCCAATATTTCTGCTATTTCCTGCAAGTTATACGTATATATTAGCATAAGCTACCAGGTGTTTAAAGCACATGGTAAACTTGATATTGACCACGATTTTGTCAAGCTAACAAGTTAGCAATAGGTTTTGTTTGCTCTCACTTTCATAGATGATTTTTTCGAAATGTTCTCAGCTTTTCTCTTCAACAAGGTAGTAATGTTTTTCTTTTCTTTATTAAAAATCAAGATAAGGAAGAGCTTTGACACATTGGTAAGGTTGCTACCTTGGGACCAAGAGATCGCGTGTTCAAATCCTACACAAAAACCTCTCCACTTGTGGTGGTTGGTAAGACTACGTACATCTACCCTCTTCAGACCCAACTTGGTGGGAGCCTAGTGCTCAAGGCCACACTTTATTTAGAAAATTAAAATGATGGAATTTAAAACACGTGTGGAATAAAGTACATTTTATATGATGTGGAGAATAAAATAATCAACTAAAGAATTTATTCACTAGTCATCATCTTCACATGTAAGCATTAGAAAGATACACAGATTCAAAAGGAAAAGAAAGGCATAAAGGCGAGAATCAACCTGAGGTTTCAAGCTAAATTGTAGGGATTTTGATACAGTTGATGCTATTTCTTTCTCATAAAGATTGTCAAAAAGACCATTTGTGCCAAATACAATCACATCACCATCGTGTAGATCAATCTTGTACTCCTGAAACACATTTTGCTTTGAGTTTCGATCTTATTCAATCAATGTATCCAAATTATTTTTGTAGGTTTAATGAATATTATTAATTAGTTAGTAATCTAAAATCCTCCAAGCTACTTCTATAATTTTGAGCCTCAATGTTCAAATGAAGTATGCTCAAACATTTCTCAGATCAGGTGAAAATGACGAAACGTTAAGAGGTAGATTACATACCTCAATAATTTCTGAGTGGTCGTCCCCTTTAACTATATGTATCGGAAAACTGAATTCATGAAACATGGCATTTGATGTTTTGAAGATGGAGCCATGTCTTATAATGATAAATCCAGTGTTCCCAACATTGGCTGCATGGAGAGCCTGCATATAAATTGCTATACATGATTCACATCCAGGAAAATGTGCCGTAGAAGGATTATATTTATACATTTATGATTGCTGAGCAGAAGATAACTTAAAAGTGAAGACACAATTATGATTGTAACCTAAATCTAAGTTGTCAGGAAACAAAATCTATGTCTGCCGGGGATTAACTAATGGGACACTTGCAGCTTATTTAACTGCACATATTTCATATTATCTAAATATAATCTGTGCAAGCTTCATGACGTGCAAAACAATGGTATGGCCTCTTTGCTTTTTCCTTCCGGATGAAACGGTTATTTCAAAAGCTTAAGCTTCAAAGGAATGGGACAAAGATGCAAATTATTGCATTTTATAGACCTTATAAAGCAACGGCAGTTCTTACATTACACGGTAGTTTTAAATGGTTAAGTTAGGCCCAAGATAAATTCTAAGTTGGTATCAGAGCTTATACTAGATCAGCTGTTGGGTTGCTTGCATCGTCAACACTCCAAGCTCAATGGGCCTCGATGTGAGAGGGTTGGATATTCCACTCTAATTGAGGCCTTCCCCTAGCCACACAATTGGGGCATTTGGGTTGTGCCTTCTTTGCAACCACCAGCACCTTCATTGTGTTGGGTGTGAAGGGTAGGTTTATTCCCACATTGTCTCGAAATATTTATGGCCTGAGTAGTATAAAGTTTGGACAATTCTCCCCTTACAAGCCGATTTTATATGGTAGAGTTATGCTCAACCTAAATTCTAATATTTATTTTTATAAACTAGGAGAACATTTTAATTCCTCAAATGCCACTTACACACATGAACAATATCTTAATCAAAGCATACAACACACTAATATTTACTCATACAGAAGCATATTAGATATGTAGGAAAGCTGATACACAAAATAGCATAGTGAACTCAAATCACACTAGCAGTACTATAACATAATTCAGGACATACTGACACAAAACTATGAGGTAACTGAGAATGTAGTATCAATTGAATGAATAACTCAAACGTCACTCAAACTGGCACTGCCTTATCATTCGATTGAGCTACCCACTTACTATGTTCAAATTTGAACTATTTCGCACAAACAGAAAATCATTTACCTGTCCATCAAAATAAGCAACTAAAACAGAAGACGACCCTGGAGAATGTGTTTCAGCGGTGCTTCTGATAAGAACTTCTGCAGGTTTTATCGTTGAAATGTTATCACAATTTGACACGATATCTTCACAATTTCCCATGAGTTCCCTGATATACACTCCAGTATTACTCCCTGCATAATTATTTCTGGTCTATTAATATAGTGTACAACTGAAAAATACAAGATCAGAGGTTTGATAATGGAACCTTGAAAAGATACTCTTTACTCAGTCCAACAAATGGAAATAATGTTTTCATAATAGTAAACACAAGTTCACAAATTACAATGAGGAAAATAAAAATATATTTGGTAGATAGCAATTTGATGATTCAATTGTACTACCGGAGTTTGAATTTAAACTAACATTCAGTGCAGAAAGGATACCTTCAAGTGACCACTGACCAACTCCATCAGCCACAACTAGCCAGTTTAGGGGAGAAATAATATAAGCATCTTCTCGACTTGTCAGTTCCTGAAAGTTGTTATTAGTAGGCTTATTTACCATCTACTTTAAGGATTCAAGCCAAAATCACTTAAAATATGATAAGCGTAGGCGGTCAAATTTCTCATCAGAATGATTTGCAATTACATATTGCGGGCTACATTACTTCTAGACTTGAGTAAATAAAGCATTTGGGAGATTCAACAGCTAACAACAAAGATGCTAAATCCCAAAGCTGAGAAAAAACCAAGACACAGAAGTACTCCTAGAAATTTAACAATTTCATTACCTTCCAAATTTCATCTACTTCTATCACTCGATACACACAAGTACTCGCAGAAATTTATGGTGTAGCTTGTCATTTAAAAACATCAAACATATCAACAACACCAAAACAGAAACAAGAACAATGACAATAACAATTTTTTCAATACCATCATTTTATAAGTTAGAACAAGGGAAAATCGCAAATTTGCAATAATGATTAATTATTAACAGAAAGCAACCCTGCATTATGCCCTAGCAAAATTAAATCTTTTCAAAGTTTGATTAAATTAGGGTACTGAAATCCAGGCACTCAGTCATTTGTAATCCCTATTAATGCCAAGAATGTACCTCAGAGGGATGAGGCAAACAAGCAGCACCAGAAACTAGAAAAAGCTCCGTTCTTGAAATATTTTCCCTGTACACATTCAGTTAATTAACCAGCAAGAGCCATGAAAAAGGGTTTGATGAGCATCAAACCTAGATAATAGCATTTCAACAATGCAATGATATTTTTTGTCTATTGCTTCAGATGACAACTAAAAAATCAATTTTTCATTCCTAACAAATCCCATATTTAACTTGCATCATAAACAACCTCTATACCATTCTCAGACTTTGAAAATTGTAGCTTTATTACCAAATTCAGCAACTAGAATGTGCCCAGAAACATTTCTTTTCAACGAAAAAGGTGAATGTTTTACCAGTGGGAATACATTTACCTAACCACATACTGAAGACCATGTGGAGAAAGAGTGAACGTAATTTAGAATACAGAAAAGAGAAATAGTTGGCGTACCTATCACTAGCCATCTGAACTGAATGCATCTCTGGTACCGTATTAAGTATTGGGTTTTCATAATCACTTCTTTCAATATTTCCAACATCTATTTTGTTTGCCAAGTCTGAGGACGGAACCAAATCATCCAACTAAACACAAAATTAACACAGAAATCATATTAAAAACATTGATGCAATCAAAGAAAATCATACGCCCAGTAAAGTGAGTTATGGCCCTCCATAAGGAAACGAAATAAAACTAACCAATGGTGACTTTTTCATTTCACTTGCATCAACCGAGTCATCCACGGCGTGGAGACTTCTTTCATCATCATTAGAATGAAGTTCAGACCCCAAAGAAGGAGACACCGGTGCCGATTCACATAAATCAGTATCAACACTGCCTGTCAAGTTGTCTGTTGTACTATAATCAGCTTGTTCAGGTTCTAAGGAAGTGGATAATGGCACCAGTTCACTTAACTCGGTATCAACAACGGAAGTCAGGTTGTCTGTTGCACTATAATCAACTTGTTCAGCCTCTAAAGAAGTGGATATTGGCATGGCCTCACTAAACTCAGCATCAACACCATCAGTCAGGTGGGTTGTTTCTCTATTAACAGACGGTTCAGAGTCTAAAGAAGTCGATACTGGCAACAACTCGCTTGTTATGCCGTCATCAACATTACCAGTCAGGTTGTCTGTTGCACCATAACCAACTTGTTTAGACTCTAAAGTAGATATTGGTACCAAATCATTATTGTCAGCATCAACACTTCCAGTCAGATTGTCTGTTGCACTATAATCAACTTGTTTGGACTCTAAGGAAGGGGATACTGGCACCAACTCATTTATTGTGACATCAGCACTGCCAGTCAGGTTGTCTGTTGCACTATAATCAACTTGCTCAGACTCTAAAGAAGTCGACATTGGCACCAATTCACCATCATTAGTATCAACGCTGCCAGCCAGATCGTCTGTTGCACTATAATTAACTTGTTCGGACTCTAAAGATGTGGATACTGACACTGATTCACTATTGTCAGCATCGACATGGCCAGCCATATCATTTGGTTTGCTATCATTAGCTTGTCCGGACTCTAAAGAGAAGGATTCTGGCACCAATTCACTTCTTGCAATATCAAGACTGCCAGTCAGGTTGTCTGTTGCACTATAATCGACTTGTTCAGACTCCAAGGAAGTGGATAATGGTACAACTCCATTAATGTCAGCATCGACACTGCCAGTCCCATTGTCTGTTGCACTATAATCAACTTGTTCAGAGTCTGAAGAAGTGGACACCGGCATAAATTTAGTTATGTCAGCATCAACACTGTCAGTCATATTGTCTGTTGCACTATAACCAACTTGTTCAGACTCTAAGGTAACGGATACTGGCACCAAGTTACTCGTTTCAGCATCGACACTGCCAGTCAGATTGTCTGTTGCACTATAACCAACTTGTTCAGACTCTAAGGTAGTGGATACTGGCACCAAATCACTCATTTCAGCATCGACACTGCCAGTTAAATTGTCTGTTTCAATATAACCAACTTGTTCAGACTCTAAGGAAGTGGATACTGGCACCGATTCATTCAGGTCAGCATCGACATTGCCAGTCAGATTGTCTGTTGCACTAAAACCATCTTGTTCAGACTCTGAAATAGTGGATACCGGTTCAGTTATGTCAGACTCAACACTGCCAGTCAGATTGTCTGTTGCAATATAACCATCTTGCTTAGATTGTAAAGAAATGGATACTTGTTCCAGTTCACTTATGTCAGTACAGACACTACCAGTCACATTGTCTGTTGCACCATAACCAACTTGCTCTGACTCTGAAGAAATTGATACTGGCACCGATTCACTTGTTTTGGCATCAACGCTGCCAGTCAGATTTTCTCTTGCACTACAATCAACTTGTTCAGACTTTGAAGAAGTGGATTCTGGTACCAATTGAGTTATGTCAACGTCAACACTACCACTCAGATTGTCTGTTGCACTGTAACCATCTTGCTCAGACTCTAAAGAAGTGGATACTGGTTCCAATTCACTTTTGTCGGCATCAACACTACCGGACTCTGAAGAAGTGGATTCTGGTACCAATTGAGTTATGTCAACATCCACACTACCACTCACATTGTCTGTTGCACTGCAACCATCTTTTTCAGACTCTAAAGAAGTGGATACTGGTTCCAATTCACTTTTGTCGGTATCAACACTACCAGACTCTAAAGAAGTGGATACTTCCACCAATTCAGTCAAGTCAGCAGCATCAACACCAGCTGCTACGCCGTTTGCTGCTTTATCCACACTATTGCCATTGTCAACTGTAGAGAGATGAGCAACTTCAATGTTAGCCTTCTACCTGACAAACAGAACAATAACTATCAAAAACTTCAATGGACAATGTTGTTTATGGAGACACGGACACCACATAAGTCAAAATATCACCTTCTTCTTTCTCTTCAGTTTCCAAAGAAGGACCACTACTCGGATCAGAAAACACATCTGACTCTGCTGGAGAAACTGTTGAAATGACAATTTCTTCTTTGTGACTATCAACTTGAGAATGTTCTTCCTTAGACACACTCGGAACAACATTATGCTCAACAACAGCAGCAGCAACACCTTTGTTACAAATTCCATGTTGACCATCACCATCCTCAGCTGAATCCAACTTAAAATGTTTATCAATTACTTGCAAATCATTGATCACAGGTGTCTCACTCTCAGTTTCGCTATCAAGAACAATACTACTTTCGTTTTCACTCTCAAGCGGAAAATTTTGATCAGCAACACCAACTACCACAGTTGAAGATGATTCAATTTCTCCCCCTAAGTTACTATCATCCTCATTGCTCAATTGTTCAACACCATCATCACTTTCCAAAACACTAACACCTTCTTCCTCACCAACACCCTCAGGCACGAGTTTCTGTTTGTTTAATTCAGCTATCTTTTCTCTAATCTCACTAGCATTGCCAAATGTGAACACAAAACTTCCATCCGAACGCTCTGTCAAAGCAAACAAAACCTCAAGTATGTTGAACACATCACAAATATCAACGAAAAAGACCCCCTTTTCAAAGTAGTAGATATGAAAGTTAGTTATACTAATTAGTTACACACGTTAGTTAGTTAGTTAGTTACACTCATATAACTAACTCTGCTTTTTTTTTTTTTCAAATTGCGTGACGAGAATCCAACACTTTAATTGAGAATTGCAGGTTCGAATCTGCGCGCCAACAGATCAAATGTCTCTGCAACTACCAACTATGTTGTAGACATAACTAACTTTTATGTCTAATACTTTAATAAATAATTAGTGTAACTTACTAAGTAGTGTAATTAATTAGCATTAGTATAACTGACTTTTATATGAAAAAAATTAATAAAAACCTCACTAATCAAAATGGAAAATGGACAAAAACCCAAGAAAGAAAAAGGAAAAAAGGTAAAAGCTTGAGAGTTAAATGAAGCTTACCGGTTGAAGAGATGACATCAAGTTCTTCATGTTCTTGAGGAGAAGGGGTTGAAGATGAAGTTGAATTGAGAAGTGTAGGAGTGTGGTAAGTAGTGGTGAAGGTGAAGAATCTTCTGGGAAGTGGGGTTGGAGTAGAAAATGGAAGAAGGGTTTGAGAAGGTGGTTTAGGAGGAGGAAGATTGGAACATGGAAACCATAGACAGTGGAAGCTTCTTGAGAATAAGTTAGACATTTCATTAACATTAATTCATGGATTATGTTTCTGGGTTTTTGAGTTGTTTAATGTTTGCAACTTGCACCTGTGTCTGTGTGTGTAACAAACAATGAACAAAGGTCACGTGTGAAAACTTATGCACCATACATGTCATTAACTAACTCCATCCATGTGGATATTTTTATTTTCTTAATTTAAATTGTCTATTACTAATTTCAATGTTTGTGAGGTTTATACAGATTGTTTTTCCTTTTCCCTTTATTTAGATTCTTTTATTATGCTTAACTTAAGATTTAAGTTTACTTAAGTTCAATCATTTGAATTTAACATGGCTTTGAATTTTAGTTGAAACAATATTTAATCATGTTTACTTGTCTTTTGATAAATCAGAAGGGTTGAGACTTGAGAGAAGAAAAAAACAAAAACAACTTTGGAGTACATTTATTCATTTATTTATACTGCTATTTTATTCATTAATACTATTGGTTTCTCTCTGAAGAGAATTTTCTTTTTTTTACTTTTGTTAGATATATATGTGTAAAAAAAACAGCAAATATATTGATACCATATTTGTGTGGTGAAGAAACATTCTATGATGAGAGCCACAAACACATCTTGCTTCATTTAATTGGTTTTTGTTTGGATTTGTATGTCTTTCCAAATTATCTTTCATAATAGCAAAAGATAGAAAGAGCACAGTGGAGTGGAACATGGTGTCCACGTGGTTGGAAGCCAAATCAGCTGAGATTGGAAATCCATTTCCTATTGGTCCAAAATCTATCTTAAGATTTCTTGTTCAGATTTCATTGTCCTACTTGGCCTTCTATGGAAACCCCTTCAGATTCTCTCTCACACACATAAAATACTCTCTTACTAGTTCAATTGCCAAGTGAACTACAAAACTAGTCTCTATTACTTTTTATCTCTAGAGTGAGTGTAAAACAGAAGACAAATGGCAGCTGCAACATCTGGTGCTGTGTTGAATGGTTTGGGATCTTCCTTCTTATCTGGAGGTAAGAGAAGCCAAACCTTGCTAGCTACTACTGCTATTGGAGCCAAAGTTGGTGTTGCAGCTGGTAGTCCTAAAAGACTTGTTGTTGCTGCTGCTGCTTCTGCACCAAAGAAGTCATGGATCCCTGGTGTTAAATTTGGTGGAAATCTCGTCGACCCAGAATGGCTCGATGGATCGTAAGTCCACTTAACTTAAATTGATTTTACCTTTAGAATTGATTATAACGTCACAATTTGTAGTTTTTGCTTTTATAATGATTTTTAGCCTTTGACTTATTGTTCAATACACGTTTACTTAAATTTATCCAAACATAAATCATTTTATATTCAACTCAGTTTTCACTGAATCAGTTATGACTTGTTTAATGTTTTTTAATTGTAGACTACCAGGTGACTTTGGTTTTGACCCACTAGGCCTTGGCAAGGACCCAGCATTTCTCAAATGGTACAGAGAAGCTGAGCTTATTCATGGAAGGTGGGCAATGGCTGCAGTTCTAGGCATCTTTGTTGGTCAGGCATGGAGTGGAGTTCCATGGTTTGAGGCTGGAGCTGACCCCAATGCAATTGCTCCATTCTCCTTTGGTACTCTTCTAGGCACTCAGTTGATTCTCATGGGGTGGGTAGAGAGCAAGAGATGGGTGGATTTCTT
>Ga0209282_1002794_pt1 | contig 10214 bp, 15 predicted proteins | sample Mtrugardesep15_FD_187529 | JGI IMG/M metagenome (GOLD analysis project Ga0209282, IMG submission 187529) | Root nodule microbial communities of legume samples collected from California, USA - M. trunc garden sep15 (SPAdes) (version 2) | ecosystem: Host-associated > Plants > Roots > Nodule...
GAAGAACAAGTTTCGGAAAAATCAGCGTTCTTGGACATTTTTCAAAAGTTAAGTTCAATTCACAAAATCAAGTCCAATTCGATCCATAAGATGTTCCAGTAGGTTTAAGTGTATAAACAGAGATTAAATAAGTCAAAAGAAACATTTTAGAAAGCTCGAAACATCCCCCAAACGCCCAGAACGCAAAACAAAAAAGTGCTGAAACTGGACACATTTCGCTTAAGCGAAATTCTAGCAGTAGCCACTGGTGACATTTCGCTTGGCGTTCGCTTACAGTTTGCTTAAGGGAACTGTCATCAGTTCTGCAGAAAATGTTATGGGTTCCAACCCTTTTTCACCCAAAATCCCAAATTTTGATCTTCCAAATGTCCAAACTTGTTCCGAATGTTGTTTACAGGTATTGATACTTCAAAAGGCACTCAAAGTTACACAAAACTTGAAATCAAAACATCATTTTAACATAATTCAACAATCCAACCAAGTTTCACCAAAACTTTCAACAACAACAACAATTCACATCACCAATTCACAATTATGAACACCTAATGTATCATTTCATCAACAACACATCCCACAACAACAACAACAACATTTAATCATCCACAATTTAACAACCACAACATCATTACTCATCAATTTTGTACAAGCACCAAACATACTCATATATATATATATATATATATATATATATATATATATATATATATATATATATATAATTCAAGCATGAAAATTCAACATCAACAACACAATTATCATTCAATTCACATACTTAGGCATGACATCAAAATTAAGCACGAATTTCTAAAACTAAACTCAAATAATCACTTATTCAAATAAGCACTTTTGAACATGGGTAGAAAAGAGATTAAAATGAAAAGATTATGCTTGAATACTATCCCCCTTATCTCAATCTCCAAGAATCCTAGCCTTAGCTTCACTTTAGCTCCTAGAATTCCCAATCCCTTCTTGCTCTTCAAGCCTTTTCTCTTCTAACCCTTTTATCCTCTTTCTCTAGCTTTTCTCTCTCTACCTCTTTCTGATGTTGTGAAAATGAATGCTCTAACCCTTGTTTTCTCTTAAGACATGGGTTATATAGACACACCACTAATGGGCCTAACTCTCAAAATGTTTTATGAGTTCAAGGCTCTAATTAATCCAATCCACAAGTTTCTTCTCACTTACGGTAAAAATAACGAGTAAACACCGGCTCTTAATTAATTACCACAACCCACTAACAACTTAATAAAAATGGTTCCCACTTAAAACACTAAAAATAACCTTCACTATAGAATTACTAAATTACCCTTGCTCACCAAAAGACCAAAATACCCTCCTAACACGAAAACCTAAGAAATTACACCCAAGGATAAATAATCACACACAAACATATATAAACACATAATAAAAAATTTAAAAATAAAATAACGAAATATCGGGTTGTTAAAACTCTCCCCCCCCTAAAAAGAATTTTTGCCCTCAAAAATTACCTGAAGGAAACAACTCTCGATACGAATCCTTCATCCAACTCTCCGATTCACAAGTAGCACTCTCGCCAGTTGGTCCAACCCAAATCACTTTCACCAAGACAATCTCCTTGCCTCTCAAACGCTTCACCTCGCGATCTTCGGCCCGAACTGGCTAAGTCTTAACCGTCAAATTATCTCTTACTTCCAACTCATCCACTTGAATCACATGAGACTCGTCATACACATACTTCCGCAACTGGGACACATGAAACACATCATGAAGATTCGACAACGACGGCAGTAACGCAATCCGATACGCTACAACCCCAACCTTCTCAACAATCTCAAACAGCCCAACAAAATGCGGTGTCAATTTCCGACACTTCAAAGCACGTCCTACACCGGTTATAGGGTTCACTCTTAAGAACACATGATCACCAACTTGAAACTCAATATCCTTTCTCCTCTTATCATGATAACTCTTCTGCCTACTCTGAGACGCTTTCATCTTCTCTTGAATCATCTTGATCATCTCGGTCGTTTCTTGCACAACATCTGGTCCAAACAAAGCACTTTCACCTTACTCATACCAACACAACGGCGTCCAACACCTCCGTCCATACAAAGCCTCAAACGGTGCCATCCCGATACTAGAATGAAAACTATTGTTGTAAGTAAAATCTATCAACGGTAAACATTCGACCCAACTTACACCCTGTTCCAAAACACAAGCTCTCAGCAAGTCTTCCAAACTCTGAATTGTCCTCTCCGTCTGACCATCAGTCTGAGGATGATAAGTAGAACTCAATCTCAACTTAGTTCCCAAAAGCAGCTTCCAAACTCTCCCAAAACATAGAAGTAAACCTCGGATCTCGATCTGACAAAATGCTAGAAGGACTACCATGCAACCTAACAACCTGCTCAATGTAGATCTCAGCCAACCTCGCCACCGACATACAGGTCTTGATAGGAATAAAATGCGGTGACTTCGTCAACCGATCAACAATCACCCAAATTGAATGAAAACCCTTCATAGTCTTCGGCAAAGCTCCAACAAAGTCCATAGAGATATTATCCCACTTCCACTCTGGCACAAACAACAGTTGCATCAAACCCGACGGTTTATGATGTTCCATCTTCGATTTCTTACAAACCAAACAAGCATACACAAACTCTGTTATATCCTTCTTCATTCCAGGCCACCAAAACAACTTCTTTAGATCCTGATACATCTTCGTCGCTCCTAGATGAATACTCAAACTACTCTTACGACCTTCGTCCAAAATACGCTTCTTAAGTTCAGGCACATCTGGCACACATACTCGATCACGAAACATCAGGACATCATTCTGATCCAATCTAAAGTCCACCCCTTTACCTTGCTTGACCAACACCACACGATCTACAAGTTCCAAATCCTTTTTCTGAACAACTTTGATCTATGACCAACACCACACTTTCAGGCTTCGACTCACAAACCAAACTCAAATCTCGAAACTGCTCAATCAACTCCAACTCTTTAACCATCAAAGCAGACATATGCAAGGACTTCCTACTCAAGGCATCTGCCACCACATTCGCCTTTCCGGGATGATAACTCAACTGAATCATAATCCTTATGAAATTCCAACCACTGTCTCTACCACATATTCAACTCTTTCTGATCGAACTAATACTTCAAACTCTTGTGATCACTAAACACTTCAAACTTAGAACCATACAAATAATGCCTCCAAATCTTCAACACAAACACAACTGCCGCCAATTCCAAATCATGAGTCGGATTATTCTTCTCATGCACTTTCAACTGCCTCGATGAATAAGCCACAACCTGACGATTTTGCATGAACACACCACCAAGACCCATCTTTGAAGCATCACAATACACAACAAACGATTCCTTCGGATTCGGCAAAATCAACACAAGCACTGAAGGTAACCTATGTCTTCTTGAATCAAACTTGATTTTCTTTTGAAAAATGTTTTGGTTTTGCAAAATGATAAAGTGAGACGAACTTTGTGATTTGTAGGATTTCGTAATAATTGGCCGGTGAAACGTACATGTATGCAAAACTACACTCATATGTGATTAATGTGTATACATAGTTGAGGCAATTGAGTTGTTTTTCTTAGTTTTGGTTCAATAGTCTTAATTATTTTCAATGTTGTGAAATATGAGACGAACTTGGTTGAATATAATCTTTGAGTCTGATTACCTTGAAAATCTTTTATGAATAGTTTGTTATGAATAAATAAAGATGTATGAATGATTGGTGGATGTTGAATATGATGTTTATCATGATGTGGTGTATTTTCTCCTTTACTTGAATTGTGAGAATTATATGAAGTTGTTCAATTACTATGGTGATGTTGTTGGTGTTTATATATGTTATGCGCATATATGTTGTTGGTGAATTTTCTTACATGCTATTAATGTTGAATTATTGGTGTAAGAATGTATTGAAATATGTTGGTGTGGATTGTTGAAGTTGTATGAAAATATGCAATGTTGTTGTTGACTCATAGGTCCACACATTGTTGATGTCGGATTTCATATCCATGTTGGTGACGAATACTATGTATTCAATTATTCAGGGTGATTATTTGTGATGATTATGATGTTCAGTTGGCATCAGGGGTGACGACCTCGGAGGTGACTTGGTACCACACGCATCTAGAGTCGGTCTAGGTACATTGCATGTTTAAGATGAGTCATAATTGTTTATGTGTTTGGTGTGAATTACGTGTTTGGTGTTGTTGTGTGCTTTGTGATTATTTGTGATCGATGAATCATATACTTGTTGAAAATTGTTGGTGACAATTTGGTGAATATTTGAAATGGACATATGTTAGTGTTTATGAACCATGAGATATCTTGATGATTGATTATTAATGTTTATACATTTTGATTATGATTGATGTGAAGCTAACCCCCAGTGGTCTGTGGTGGACAGCCTACCTATTTGTATGAATGGGTAGACGGCATGCAGGATTAGTTAATTTGCTTGCTTGGTGAGTTGCTTGAGGATAGCGAGAGCTTCCTCCGTTTTCTTTCAGTTGATAGAGTCTTATATAGGCTCTGATATAGGATTTGTCTTTTACGTTGTTGAGATTTTACCCATGTGTCGGGATTTGGATATTATATTTTATGGATGTATTTATGAGTTGATGACATGACTACTGGAGGTGTATGCTATATTTCCGTTGTGATGTTTTATTGTTGAAATTTTTATGCATGTCAGTTGTGAATTATTTGAAGACATGACGTCTATTTCTTGAATATTTATTATATTCACGTGATTTATCGCGTTAATAGAAGTAGGGTGTTACATTCGTACTCTGCAATGTTGTTAATTACAGGGAAAGATAAACCAAGTGGCATTTCGACTACCGTACCTTCTCCGTTTTCCACAATTATCCCTATGCCGCTTCCTTTAGAATTGGATGATCCGTCCACGAAGACGGTCCATTCTTCCTTGTTTTCTTCCGTAGGGAAGGTCACCTCAGCAAGGAAGTCAAAGAAGACCTGTGCTTTCAACGCCTTTCTGGATTCGAAGTGTACGTCGAACTCAGATAGCTCGAGTGACCACTTCATCATCGGTCCGGTGATGTCTGGTCGTCCTAGAATTTACCTTATGGGTTGGTCCGTTCGGACCACCACTGTGTGGGCTAAGAAGTATTGCCTCAATCTTCGAGCTTCTGTGAGGAGGGCAAGGGCTAATTTTCGATCTTTTGGTACCTGGTTTCTGGTCCTAGCAAGGCCTTGCTGGTGAAGTACACTGGTTTCTGACCTTCCGGCGTTTTTCTAACTAGAACGGCGCTGACCACGTCGGAAGAAACAGAAAGGTAGAGATACAGTACTTCACCTTTGTTGGGCCGCGAGAGGACTGGAGGTGCCGAGAGAGTTTCTTTAAGATGCTTCAAAGCAGCTTCGCATTCCTCTGTCCACTCAAATTTTGTCTCCTTTCTTAATAGTTTGAAGAAAGGGAGAGCCTGTTGAGCCGATTTAGCTACGAACCTTGATAGGGCAGTTAGCATCCCGTTGAGCGTTTGGATGCACGTTTTAGAGTGGGGCGTAGGAAGTTGTGTAAATGCTTGACATTTCTCTGGGTTGAGTGCATGTTGTATTTCCTAGTTTGTTCGAACACTCTCCTGAGATGGGTGGCATGATCAACCAGTTGTTGGGATTTTACAATCACGTCGTCCATGTAGACTTCGAGAATGTCGCCCAGAATTTTCTTGTCATAAACCTTGTTCATCATTCGTTGATAGCTTGCCCTCACATTTCGAAGGCCAAAGGGCATTACGTTGAAGTAATAGTTTCCTGATTCGGTCATGAAAGTCGTTTTCTGTTTATCTTCTTCTGCCATGGGTATCTGGTTGTAGCCAGAATAGGTGTCCATGATGGATAACAATTTGTAGCCGGAGGAATTATCTACGAGTTTATTGATGTTAGGAAGAGGATATGCGTCTTTAGGGCAACCCCTATTGACATCGGTATAATCAACACACATACACCATTTTCCAATAGACTTTTTGACAAGTACAACATTGGAGAGCCATGTAGTGTATTTGGCCTCAAAAAAGAAATTTGCCTCTAGGAGGTCTTTTACAGATTTCTCAGCAGCCTCTAACTTTTCAGGAGACTGCAGGCAAACAGGTCGACTCTTAGCTACAATGCTGACACTAGGGTCGACTCTCAATTGGTGACAAGCGACGTTTGGATAGATCCCTGGCATGTAAGCTACCCTCCAGGCAAACAGGTCAGCGTTTTCCCTTACGTAGGAAATCAACTAAGCTTTGACAAGTTCTGGAGATCCTTGTCGATCTTGAAGTTCTTCGAAGGGTCATCTCTGAAGGGGACCAGGTCGAATTCACCGTCAGGAATTGGTCTGAGAAGTTTCGAGTTGAGCGGATCCTTATGCTCCCTATTTTGTTCCTTGAGGTCTTCCTTGGTGAACCTGGGGTCAAGTTCGACCAAGTTTGTATCCAGGACACTCGCAGCAGCTTTCCCTTTGTCCTCAGCAAGTTTGCTGGGTTGGGAAACCGAGCTCTGGGATTTATTTGCTTGAATGAACCATCTTTTAGCAGCTCCCAGCTGGGCAAGTCTGGTTCTCCCTATAATGCAATTATAGAGAGAAGGACAATCGATCACTAGGAATGGGACCGTTATTGTCTTCTTGGCCTCCCCCTCCCCGAAGGTGACCAAAAGGAATGGCTTAATCGATCACTAGGACTAGGACTCGACGGACATCGGTGTTGGCCATTGATGCTCGCACGAGCAAAGGAATGGCTTAATTGACAGCTCTACTAGGTAGTTCGGAGTCGTAAAAGGCCAAAGGTGGTATTCCTACGATGTTAGAATTGGAGGGGACCAGTAAATTGACGCTCATGAACTCCTCGAACTTTCTTTTCATGCTCCCTATGGAAATGTTCAGAGTTCCTCCCGTGATGACGTTGGCAGAGGGGACCTGTTCCCATGTACATGAGTAAGGAACGATTTCCACATTGTTTGGGAAATCGCCTATCTGTTCGACGGACATTGCCACTATCTTGTCCGCCGCTGTGCCATCGGTGATGAGCTTGATGGCCTTCGTTTCCAACTCGTAGTTCTTCACGAACTGCTTGAGCCATCATCGCTAAACGAGGAGTTCGATTGCATCTTTCAGGTGGATGTAGTCGTCAGTTACGTGCCCGTGGCACTTGTGGAATCGACAGTACTTTGTCTTGTCGACTCCCTTTCTCTCTTGTGACGGGGCTTTTGGTGGTTTGACACCATCTTCCGTCAGGTCGGCTACTGCGATCTCATCAAAGATTTTCTCCATGGACATGGCCAAGGGTGTGTACTCCGTGAAGCGACTGCTAGGTGCTTTACTTTCACGAACTACTTTGCCTTCCTTCTTTTTCTCTTGGAAGGGCTTTCTAGAGGATTCAGCAGCAGGCTCCTCCTTCCTGGTGTTATTGAGGTTGTCCGCGTACAGCTCCTCTTCGTATCTGATGTAGATTTTCAGGATCGCTAAGAACTCGTTGAGAGTCCTTGGGCGATCTAGCCGAACAGCCTTTTTGATGTTTGTGCCCTCGCGCAGACCTTTGGTAATGAGGTACTGCTTCATGGTATCATCAGCACCCCTTACTTGCACAACTTCTTTGTTGAACGTTTTGATGTATTCTCGAAGAGGTTCGCTTTTTCCTTGAACGATGGCCTCTAGGGATGCCACCGCCTTTGGCTGCGTCCTTGACGCAGTGAAGTGGGTCGTGAACTCATGACATAGGTCGCTCCATGAGTCGATGGAGTTTCTCCTTAAGTGCTTGAACCACGTGACTGCTCCTCGTCGTAGTGTGGTGACGAAAAGCTTGCATTTTACGGCGCCCTGCACCGATCGATATGTGAGAACTGCCTCGATGTTCTCTAGGTGCTCGTCCGGGTCGGTTGTCCCGCCATACAAGTCCATTTGGTTTGGCTTCTGAAGCCCGCGGGGGTTAGGAGCTTCTCGGATGCGCCGTGTGAATGGACCGTAAGCATTACGATCATTTCGGGCGCCGCGAGTGTCCTCAGAGCTGGATGAGGACCAAGAGAGCCTGTTGCGTCTTGGCGGGGATCTCCTTGGAGGGGATCTTCTGGGAGGAGACCGTATAGGTAACCTCCTTATGGTTGATCTCCTGGTGTAACTTGGAGATATGACACTTACTGAATGCCGCGGGGATCTGGAACGCTATTGGCAGGGGCTCCTTCCTCTTCTGCTACGTACAGGGGATGGAGTCCGTCTGATTCAGACTAAGGGACGTGCTTGCTCCAGATCCATCAGGCGTCGGTTCTGCTCCTCAATTAACGACGTCTGTCGTTGAACCGTGCGGAGCAGGTTGCTGACGAGGGCACCAGTTGGTGTGGTATCTTCAGGTGTCTCTGTTCTAATTCCTAAAATGACTGTTCTTGAAATAACCGTGCCTGAACAACCTGCTTCTGAACAGAGTGCATCTGACCAAACCACAAACAACCAATCAAAAACGACCAACACTCAAACTGACCCTGAAACCTACATAACTGACAAAACTTCATCAAAAAACCTAGCTATCCAACATGTAGCCTCTCCTAAGACAAATGTCCCCTCTTCACCCACATTATTCCTATATTGAACTATATTAGCAAGTGTATGTGAAAGTATCTTTCAAGACAAGGATAACAGCTCTGCCTGCAACAATGTTCTTACATACATGGAATGGATTTGAAATTGATCCTTCATATGACAATAACCATATCAGGCAATGAATCATTGGTGATTGACCAAAGCTTCAAACGGCTCTTTTTGAATGTGCTGGCAATTCACAACGTTCATCTCACACCTCTATATAAAGGAGTGAAGACTTGAAGAAACATAAGACTCTACAACAATTTGAAAGCGCCTAAACTCTGTCAAAATTGTTCAGCATCCAAAAGTTCACTTAGAATTTCTTTTCAAAGTTCAAATCTTAGAAATTCTAGAGTCTTAAGAGTCTATATCTAATTTGGATTGTGAGCACCTCTGATTGTATATCAAGTGTTCAGTGTCAAACTTTTTTCTTTGTAATTCTGTTTGATTATAAGTTTCTTGCTTTTGTGCTTGAGCATAGAAGTCTCTTGATTGTGTTCAGGAGCATAGGAAGTCTCTTGCAGTTATGCTTGAGCATTTGAAGTCTCTTGCTAAGTTTAGCAGTGAGCATTTGTAATCAGATATTACATTATAGCGAACTCTCCTTGGAAGTGCAAGGGGGACAGGACTACCTCCGGTTTGTGGAAGGAACCTGTATAATTGCTTTGTGTCTTGCTTCCTTCTCTCTCTGCTTTTATCCGCTGCAAGTTAGTTTTGAACATCACTTCAGAAGCTGTTCTTGAACTGCTTCTGATCAGTGTTTTTCAGCTTAGGAGAAATCGAAGAAAAAGGTAACAATTTTCACCCCCCCTTCTTGTGTTTTTCTCACCTTCAGAAGATGATTATAGTGAAGATGAAGATGATAAAGCTTTTCCACAATACCGTTTTCGTGTGAAAACAATTGGTCTACATCCTGAGAGAATAGAGGATTCTAATACGGGGCTGTTAGCTGGTATTTTCACTAGTCTCATTTAATGTGGTCAACATCAGTTGACTTTTACTACTGCAAGAATCGAATACTCCTTTTCAATAAAAGGAGTTCGACAAGATGTTGGACTTAGCGTAAATAGTCTCGAAGCATTGAAGTTCGACAAGATACGGAGCGAGAGGCGAAGCCGTCGAAGTCAAGCAATTTCATACGAAGCGGGAAGATTTGAATTTCAAAAGAGAAGCGGTTTCGTCAAGGGAGAACGTGGGAGACAAGCGGTTGTCTACATGGAAGGAGTGCTGATTGTGGGATTAGTTTCTTTCCACTTATTTCCTATGTATAAATAATAGTTTTCCATAGGGAAAACGGGTCGTAAATCGCCTATACAAAATTCTAAAACACTCGAAGTACCGACGCAAGAGAAAAGAGTCATAAAGAATGTATGTAAATGATTTGTCGAACCACCTTTATTTTTAATGCACTTGCATTTGTATTTTTTCTTTTCTTTAAGTTTCTGCAATTTAAACTGAATGCATTTAAACCTGTTGAAAGACGCCACACAGTCTCGTCTCGTTTGTTAAGCAACCTGCTAACTCGATAAACGCACAACATGTCCTAGGATATGTGGTTTAGTCCTTCTCGTTATAATAAAAACTAGTCGGTATTTGTTTACCAAAAACACTGGTAACC
>Ga0209282_1002796_pt1 | contig 10214 bp, 9 predicted proteins | sample Mtrugardesep15_FD_187529 | JGI IMG/M metagenome (GOLD analysis project Ga0209282, IMG submission 187529) | Root nodule microbial communities of legume samples collected from California, USA - M. trunc garden sep15 (SPAdes) (version 2) | ecosystem: Host-associated > Plants > Roots > Nodule...
AGCATACCCTCTTGCAGCTTTATCTGAATCATCTTGATTAGCCCATAAAGAAACAGGTCCAAGTCCCCAACTTTTAGTTCCCATAACTTTCTTGTAATGATCATAATAACCACTTTCAAGCTTATATAAACTATTGAAAACTGAACCAAAACTTTTCTTCTCTGATTCTTTAATCACTTTCATCAACTGAGCGTACTGATTCGGACTCCGAAGCCAATCTGGTAACTGCAATCTTGTCATCTCCAATTCATCAGGTAAATCCGGTATAACGAATTTATCAGTATCTGATTCAGCTTTCAAATGAGGTCTATAAACCTCTACAGAATGTGCAGCAGAACGAGCAAGGTAACTAGCACCATGAAACATGATCCTAGGAATACCAAGTTTCTTAGCAACATCAGCTGACCAAGGAAAAAACATGTCAGTGACAATGAAATCAGGTTGAAGTGTTTCAAACAAGTTTTCAATTTCTTGTTGAAGAATGTAAAGTCCCATGTAGATTTTTGGGATCATTTCTTTTGGTGTGTTGACACTGAAAGCTTCTATACCTACTGGAATACCAACTTTTTCAGCTGGGAAATCAATGATGTGTGTTCTAATGGATCTACCACGTGAAGCATCAAGGTTAATGGAGTTTTGGAAAATGGTGGAGTTGTATTTTGTGGAGATTATGGTAACATCTACACCATGAAGTGCAAAGAGTCTTGCCATGTCTACTAATGGAATTATGTGACTTGTTGAGAGAAAAGGTAAGAAAATTGATTTCAGCTTTGGTTCAGTTTGATCCTCCATGGTGATGGTGATTCTAGTTTTGAGGTTGCAAAGGTTTTTCTGGTCACAGTTAGTACTAGTACTGGTAAATTTGGGTTCTTTATATAAGAGGAGTTATGGTAGGTAATAATGTTACTAGAGATGTGTTTTAGTGATAAGAATTAATTAAACACTCCTTAATTTGTTGTTTAATTAAGCAAATTTGATTCTCTGCATGCAACATGTGCAATGGTTTTATAACCGTTAATCTAAAGAGCCATGCTATTTAATAATTCAATCGTGGGTCACGAGGACTTATTTTTTAGTTTTTTTAATGGGTTTATTACAAATGTTGGACCTGGACCTGAGTCCATGAAGTTCCAAACCGACATTTTGTATCATTTATCAGAAACCATATCAACAATACAGATTTTCTCAAAAAAGAGGATCAACTATACGAATAGAAACACCAGCAAAAGATTGCTAAATTTTTATCTATATATAAACAAGGAATTAAGGACAAAGGTGAACACCTCAATAACTGTTGGTCAATTAGTTGAAGAAAATTGCTATTTAGCCACTTACGGTTTGACCACAAGGATCTTGAACCGACTAAAATGCCTCTAGCGATGATTAATTATTGTTCACTTCCGAACGGTAGTTAATTGTCGATCTAAAAGCGGCTGTTAACTGTGAGTTGCAGAGAAAAACACAGTCTGCATAATTTAAATACACAACGATGATGCAAAACGACATGTATGGATATCTCTAAATCAGAAACACCGCTCGATAAACAATAATTTATCCAACAACATCACTCATAATCAATAACATGAGACCAATTCAACATTATATCAACAATAAACAAACGATTGAAATTCAACAATTCAATATTACGGAAATTGACAACATTAGATTGACTATTTTTTTTTAAAGAACATTGCATCAAACTTAACATATTAAAATTAGTGAATTTCTTAAAAATTAGTTATCATTCAAATTTGATCTATTCTATAATTTATTACTTGTTGTGCACATTTTCTTTTACAAATTACCATAATAATGTTTTATATTTAAAGTTTCAATTACTGATATTTTTATGAGATAATATATATCCATTTATAGAACGAGTTATGAACAACTTCATATCCATCTTTTAAAAAAAAATGCGGGATCATGTTCACTAATTACTTCACACAACTTGTGAAAAAATCAAAAGATTTCAGTTGCATAAGTATTATCAAAGAAATCACAAATATATTTAGAGAACAAGAGACTCCTCAAAGAGATATCTGAAATCGCAAGATATATTTGGAAAACAAAAAATCATAGTATGCAAGGTGTTATACTTAGTAATATACATCAACTATTCCACTTCATTTCCCACACCTTAAGAGGTGAAACAACAAACTCAGTAGGTGTGAAAAGCAAACTCTTTGTAAGTCTACTGACCAGGCCCACTACAATCCATACAAAAAATAACTATCTTAAGGCTTAATTACACTTTTGATCCTCGCATTTTGACCAGCTCACGAAAATGGTCCTGCCTCTTTCAAATCGAACAAAATTGTCCCTAAACTATATGTTTTTTGCAGTTTTAGTCCTACCTCCTATTTTCAATTCTAAAAACGTAGAGAAATAGCAGTTTTAGACATATCCTCTATACTCAACCATGAAATAAACAAAGAATAAAGCATGTGGTACATGAAATCCATTTTATTCAACACACTAAGCAAAAAACCCTAATTTCTAAGATATGTTTCAAATTAGGGTTTTTTGTTAGTGTGTTGAATAGAGTAGATTCCTTCTACCCACATGTTTTATTCTTTATTTATTTCATGGTTGAGCATAGGAGGTAGGTCTAAACTTGTCATTTCTTTGCGTTTCTTGAGTTGAAAATAGGAGGTAGGACTAAAACCGCAAAAACATAGTTTATGACAGTTTTGTTCGATTTGAAAGAGACAGGACCATTTTCGTGAGTTGGTCAACATGGAAGGACCAATTAAGCCTAAAATTAATTAATTTAAAATTTAAAATAACGAACAAAACAATTCAATTTTTTTTTTACAAAAGAATCAAAATCGAAAACTGAAAATCAAAATTCTAGGGCTTGTCAGTGAAGTGCAAAATCAAAGCTTCAATGGATGACATGGCAGCGTACTACTCCCAAACCCAACCGCCGAATCTTTTAACTTATCAATACTACCCACCGCAACAGCCGCCGCCGCCGCCGCAATATCAACCAATTCCGGTGATACCGCCGCCTCCGGGTGCACCACTACCGCCGCCGCATCATCTTCATCATCCTCAGTACATTCCACAACAACAACAACAACAACCTCACGTGTATGAATCTTACGTTCCTTCTCCGCTTTCTTCAACCAATGACGTTCGCACTCTCTTCATCGCTGGTCTTCCTGAAGATGTTAAGCCTCGTGAAATTTATAATCTGTTTCGTGAATTTCCTGGTTATGAGTCTTCGCATCTTCGGAGTCCAAACAATTCCTCGCAGGTACAATTTTGATTGCGTAAAACATGTTTGTTATTGTGGATTATTGCTTTGCTTTGTTTCTGAATTGTTTTGTTTTTTTTTTACAGGCTTTTGCTTTTGCTGTTTTCTCGAATCAGCAATCTGCTATCATGGCATTGCATGCCCTTAATGTGAGGATATTATGTGTTTTTATTTTTATTTTTTAGAGTACACAATTATTTTGGTCCTTTCAATGTGTGAGGCTCTGTCAAAACTAGCTGAATGTATCAAAAATTCAAAATTACTTACGTTAAAATAGTCCATATTGGATGCAATATGGTCTAACAACGTGGGTTGGGTTATGTTGGGCCACTTGCTATCAGGTTTCTGCTATCAGGTCACGGCTCACACTCCAAATGTCCGTCTTGGGCATCAGGGGTGTGTGTTAAAACTTAGTTCCACATTGGATGAGATATGCTCAGACAATGTGTTTATAAGTGAGGGCGATCCTCACCTTAAAAGACGATTTGTAAGGTTGAGTGAGGCCCTACCCGAAAATTCTAATAACTTGAATGTGTCTTTCGTTATTCAATTTGGTTCTCAAATATTACTTTCATTAGCTAATCTGACCTTTGACTGTATCTTTTGCTAGGCAATTTGTTCATAACTTACTAACTAACAAAAGTCACACTTGGGGATGATTTTGTAATCTCGATAGATTCCAAGACTATAGTGACAACGCTTCACATATTCAGGGACCAAAATGACTATTTGCTCGTATTTTATGTGGCATCAATGACTATGGTCCATGAATATGTATGGTGGTGAGTGTCACTGTGTTAAAAAAAAATAGGGGGTGGTGTTTCGATAATACAGAGAAAGAGAATAAGTGGTTGTGTTTGATCTGTTTAATTTTTTAATCAGGGAAATCACATTGGAGGGAGAATGAGATTCCTCTCACTTTCCTCATTTTTTTCCACCGTGTTAAAAAAGAAAACTATATTTACAAAAATATGCTCAAATGTGTCTTTTGCTAGTCGGTGTGGTCCTACTGTCTTATGTTACTACTTAGTTTGTTAGTTTGGTCTAGAATTACTAGTTATTAGATGATGACACACCCGGGAATGTTTTTGAAGTTTTGATACATTGAGAGACTATAATGATACTGTCTCACACATTTAAGGACCAAAATTACTGTTTACTCATGAATATATTGGTCATTTAGTTTTGCTATATTAACATTGATCTTGTTGATTGATGTGATTTGTAGGGGATGATCTTTGATCTTGAGAAGGGGTCCACGCTTTATATTGATCTGGCTAAATCCAACTCTAGAGCTAAACGTGCAAGGATAGGTGTGTTTTAATTTTTTTATTTTGCCATTCAGACTAGAACTACTTTTGATGTGTAAAAATTGATAGGTTTTGTGGGTTTGGGTGAACGTTAGAAAGTTTCAATCCTCTCAAAATTAAGTGAGTTTGAATGAATGTTTGATAAAGGTGAATTAGAATGAAAATGCTTTTGAAGTTGTTTTAGTTTCAATTGAGTTTCGCATCAAATGGTTTGCCTTTTAATTTTTCAACTCAATTCTAAAACTCCCTTTTCTAACTTCTCATCAAATCAAGGTGTGGAACAAAAACATTTTTCTCTTGTTCTATTCTAACATTTAAGTTTTCACTAAAATTTCCGGAGCATAATCAATTTTGAATTTTGTTGATTGTAAAATATCACTCAAATAACTTGACTACCATGCAACATGATTGAGTGGCGTTGCATAAAATGCCTCAAATCCAATTGGGCACGTAGTAGGTCTTCAAAAAATTATTTTATCTCATTTTCTTTCAAGAGCCTCCAGATACTCAGATAGATTTGGTGGGATTGATTGCCATTTTCATTGACAAACAGATGATGAGAGAGCTAGCTCAGATAAGAAAGCTCGTGGATCCACACCATCATGGCCAACTCCTGATTCTGGTAAGCTGATTCTAGATAAATGCATAGATGTTCTCTATGCATGCAACTCGTATGAAGTTTTCCCTTTACTATTCTATTATTTCGCTCAGTTCAATGTCTAATATTTTCTTGGAAACCAGTTAAGTATTGATCACACAAATGACACTTCATATATGAGCTCACATTACACATGTTTTGCACTCTTCGGCACTAGCAGGTGTTAGCAGCATTCACATGCCTGGAATGGGTAATCCTGCTTTCAACACAAACATGATTGGTTATCCACCTGCACAAAGGTCATCTGCACTACTTAATCACAGCTTTGTTATATGGAAGTGATTGCTTCTAGATCAGATAAAGCACATTTTTCAATTTCCAAAGTTATTTCGAGATTCAATTGTCGAACTCTTCCTCCACTAGAAGAAAATAACCAATATGTTTGAATTATCAATTAAATTTTCGGGGTAGCTGTTTCCTTTATATTTCATGCTATATTGTCTAATTTTTGTTTTCCTTTTTGGTTATAGTCATGGAATTGCTGACGGGAATGCTATGCATGACGGTCTATTTCTAAATCTGGTAGGTGATATAAAACACTCAATGTATTTGACTTCTGCATCACCTTAAATTTATTTTTCCATTATTATAGGATTCAAATGGTTATATCTTTCGGTGCTAAAAAAACACAGTGCTGTTGATTTGAACTTGTCTCCTCCACTTGTTGTGTGTGGAGAAATTCAAGAGCTTGTTTTTGCGTATCTTTTTTGTTTGCATTGGAGAGAAGTTTTTTTTTAAAAATCAGATGGCATTTCTCTTTTTGTTTTTGTAACTTTATGAGGAATGGAAATCCACCTTCCTTCATTCTCTATTGATATTCGCTTTAATAGAAGGTAATAATTTGGAGAACTATTTATAGTCATATTCCGTTTTGCTCCATTTTCCACTGTTAGACAAATAATAGTAGTATTCTGTTAATAGTATTTGCACAATGATCTCACCAGTCTGACCCTCTTCTTGACGGCTATCTAGTGTTGTCAAGATTGCATGTTTGCTCAAAGGATTGAACAATTTTACAATTTTGCTATCCTTTGTGATCCTAACTGTACAGAGGATTGTAAAACCCACCATATAGGTCTTGTGAAAGGCTGCTTGCGGTAGAGTCGTGCAGTCTGACCCTTTCCTAAACCCCACCATGGTTGGATCTTTGTAACACTAGGTTGCTCTTTAGACGTACTAGTTAGTGATACTCTAATATATTTCTTTTTATTTCGGATAGAATCTTCCAAAGTTCCAATCATATTTTATCTCCCCTCCAATCCTTGGTTAGATCTCCATTTTGATTATGTTGCTCCTGACATTTAAATGGTCATCGGTGTGGGACATAATGTGATGATGTCTACGTCCTGGTGTGGTGACTAGGTTCTGGTGTGGGGAGGAAGATAGTAAGCTGGTATATAGGGCATTGCTTCTATTCTGGGATTTATTGATTCTCCAAGAGGACTTGGTAGTTGGCGCCACTCAAGCTAAGCTCTTGGGCGTAGACTTTAAGCTATTTCATACAGCTTGTAATAGAACAACCACCACCATCAAGTCTTTTCCGACCAGACGGGTTCGAGCTACATGGACGAAATGATATCATACAATTTGTTATGTGAGGTTTAAAGATAAACCACTTATGTCTAAATCTCTCTCAATGATTTGACCTTCTTTTTTGTTCTTCCTCTGTTTTTAGCTATTAAACTTTCACCCATTCAATCTTTTTATCTTATCGGTGCTAAAAACTTTTCAGAAGATAAGATTCTACTTATGTCTAAAATCTTTTTAGCTATTAAGTCTTCTCATTCTCAACCCAGATCACCTAAGATAAGATTCTACTATCTTCTTTACCATGGGGCTATACAAACGTTTCAGAAGCTCATTTGCTCCTTTTTTCAGACAGTATTAAAGCCTGTGTGGTTGAACCGCTAATCTACATATATATCAAATTTGCCATCACATGTTATGATATATATGTAAAGAAGATAGTAGAATCACATTTGTTTATCATAACATCTATATATCAGAAGCTCATTCTATTTAGTTAATTTATTAAAACAAATGTTAGTGATTAATTTGTTAGGGGGAGGGAGAATTTTTTATAGCAATTATCGAACCCTGGACCTCTTTCATGATACTCCTTCAGCATCCCAGCCCATATAATAATACCTGGACTACACCTCAGAGTCATGTTCTTTAGTTAATTGATTACGTTTTTTAATATTATTATGATTGACATGATACCATGCACTTCTCTAAGGACAACTGATTGTAATATTCTCTTCTGCTATACCAATCATTTGCCATTAATAAAATAAAATGTAGGTTTAATCATTATTATGCAGTGCTTATGTCAGTATGTTTCTAATGTTTGAATCACCGTGTATAATCATGTCTTTTTTTTTCTTCATGTCGTACAAATTTGAGACTGTATATCATTTTAAAAGTTGCATTTCTAATTTCTTTTTGACAGAAAAAGTGTTCCAATCCTTACATTCCAACAAATACCACCCCATGCGCGACTTTATTTGTAGCTAATTTGGGGCCGTCTTGTAATGAACAAGAGCTAATCCAAGTATTTTCTAGGTCAGTGTACAAGAAACATGTGAAGTACTTTATTGTTTGTAAAAGCTGTATAAGCTGAAGTTGTATTTGCTTATATTTGCATCTTCTATCAGGTTCCCTGGATTTCTGAAACTGAAGATGCAGAGCACATATGGAGCTCCTGTTTCATTTGTTGATTTCAAGGTTTTTCTTTCTTTGCCTTTTAATTTTGTGTTACACATTTAACAATTATGTAGATAGGAGTAGTTTATTTCACTGAATGTTACTTCCTGTTTCAACTTTCAACTTTAAATGGATTCCCTGGGTATTCTCTATCTGCATGCAATGACAATAACTTCTAATATAAAAACTTTGTTAAAAATTGCATTAAACTGAATGATGTTAAAAACTCGGTTTATGTTAAAAAATGCATATGAAATTACGTGCATATGGCGGAATATGCTGGAAAGCAAAAAATCTGCAATATAAACACACCATTGAGGGCATTCGTTCACAAATTTCCTACACCGGTTGTCCAAAAATCTGCCACTCCATTCTGTCATGTCCGCCCTTTAACAACAGTGATTATGTGGTGGTCTATTGATTGCCATGATTGATTTGCATGATAAGATTTTGATATTTTACTCAGTTTGATTGCTAACCATGCATGCAGGATATTCCTAGTGCAACTGTTGCCTTAAACAGTCTGCAAGGCACCATTCTTTATTCCTCACCAGCCGGCGAGGGAATGCGTTTAGAGTATCCTTTGACTACTATCATAGCGTCTTTTTTTGTTGGGTTTTATTTTATTTCATTTGTTTTTCCGGGGTTGCATTTCTTTACTTCACGTTGTATGATATTTGCTTAACAAGAATTTTAGATATGCTAAATCGCGGATGGGTATGCGGAGGAAGCCGAAGTAAATTGTGTGCTGGAAATTTTCTAACAAAAAAAAGCAAAAGTAAAACATTGGAGAAGTCGTCCATGACTTTTTTGAGAGACACACTTTGCCATTAGGATGCATTATGAATTCTATTTGCGGTTGCAATAGAGGGAAGCTTAACGGATTTGTCCAAAACTTTGCAAGATAATTTTCAGTTTCTGAAGACAAAGTCTAAGATTTAAATTCTTGTATTTGTCTTGGTATTTGAAAGTTCTACATTGATAAAGTTCTCCGGTATCATATGCCCTTGTAAATTTCATATAAAAGGTACTTCTAAATTTTTGGTGGATTTATCAAGATTCATACAAGTAGTGTATTTTAAATTATTTGTTAGTAATAGTATCATATTTTTCGTGATTATAGGTTATTTAGAATTTATGATACTCCCTCCGTCCCTATATGTAAGCACCCTTTTATTAGAAGGAAATGATGCTTACATATAGGGACGGAGAGAGTATAATTTGATAGGTTATAGTATGAGTATTATTTGCTAAGAAGCTCGAGTACATGGTACGGGTATGATATGGGTATGTGTATGCACAACCTTTTTTTTAAATTCAGGTTACGATACAATTAAGATATGCTAACAATTTTTTTACATAGAACGTATGTAATTGTGAAATACTTAAAAGAAATACATTGATAATATTTTATTAATATATAATTATAAACATCCCATTTTATAATTAAAACACTTGAGTTTTTGCGTAAATTGTAATAATATATTTTCATACCTAAATATGGATATCAATAAAACTGTCATTAAAAGAACTCAAAATAAAATTTGTTTAATGTATTTGTTTTTTTATGTTGTTGACAGAAACATAACTAGAAAAAAAAAAAAAAGCATGGTCGTTTTTAATGTTGACTTATTGAGTCTCTTCACTCTCATATCATATATCATGAGCAACAAAAACAAACATTTTAAATTTGATTTATCAAGAAACAACTCTATTTATTTAGATATTGAATTGAATCATCTACTTCTTCTATATTTACAACATTGTCTCACTTTTTTTTTTTTACCTTAATCCTTTTTAGAATACGCATTTCTATGTGTATCTATAATGTATCCAATACGTATTTGAAGTAATATTTTCTTAAGAAAATATTACTGATATTTTTTAATATGTATCTACAAATATATGTGAAGTATCAGCATATTGATACGTCTTCATATTTAGAGAATCCAAACTTCATAGTTTATTTGACATTTTTCAATAGTAGCTATTTGTCGTAACTCTCACAATTTCCCAATTTCCTTTACCACACATTTTAGTCAAAGGACCAGAATATCATTCGATTGAAATTTATACAAAATGACTGTCTTGAGAAATAATTTTTAAAAAACGATTGTTGGTAGGTTGACATGAAAATATCAATTGTTACATCTAAACCGTTAAACATTTAGTGAAGAGAAAATATTTATAGTATAAAAAGGGCAACCCAGTGCACTAAAGCTCCCGTATGGTCCGGAAAGGGGTCTCACTATTTGGTGTATTGTACGCAGCCTTATCC
>Ga0209282_1002797_pt1 | contig 10211 bp, 2 predicted proteins | sample Mtrugardesep15_FD_187529 | JGI IMG/M metagenome (GOLD analysis project Ga0209282, IMG submission 187529) | Root nodule microbial communities of legume samples collected from California, USA - M. trunc garden sep15 (SPAdes) (version 2) | ecosystem: Host-associated > Plants > Roots > Nodule...
AAGACTTGAAACAATTATGTACGGTTCAAGACAAGGCAAAAACACGTGAGGTATATATTATCATTTAAAAAAACACACACAGCGGAGGCATATATATATATGTCACTACAGAAGCATCATACGCCGTCCAATAGCATTTTGTTTATAAAGTATAATAAATTATAAAGGGTAAATATGGGTTTTACTTAAAATAATAAGGGTAAAAATGGGACAAAAGATGATAAGCTATAAGCTATAAACTCAAACGCTACTTGAAATAGCGTCTGAAAAATAAGCTATAAGCTTCTGAAATAAGCTATAAGTTCGTTGTAAAAAGACCGTTACTAAATGGGACTTTTTTTATCAGACGAGCTTATAAGCTATCCGTTATAAGCTATAAGTTAGCTTTTTGGCCTTACCAAACAGAGCCTTACAATTCTCTTCATTTCCTCCATTTGAAGAGATAAAAACACAACAATTTTTGGATAAAGTATAAAGTAATTAATGATGGTAGGACCCATTTAATTAAAATATTCACTATCTATTATTTTTATCTATCTCTCCAAATTGTATTCTCCATTTACTTTCACAAATAGAGAGGATTTTAACTCCAAGTGATTAAAAGGTTGCAATAGTTAATAATTACATTAGTTTTGATGTTTTTTTTGGCTTTTCTTCTTATAATAAAGATTAGAGGGAGTATAATTAAAGTGTAACTGTTATCGACCCTAATTTTAAGCTTAAATTCAACTCATTTGATTCATGAATAACATTCAATGGACTAATTTTCAAGTTACTCTTATTTTCAGTTTTAAATATCGTTAAATGAAAAAGGCACCAACGGGTTCTAGCCCTGGAGTTCAATTCCTATTAACAAAAAAGACAAATAATGTTTCGATAAGCAATTCATGCATCAACAATTTTTTAGTAATAGGTCAGCTTGGAGATACGGGTTGATAAAAGGCAATTTTTATTAGGGACTAAAATATGAAAAATTAGGGAATGCAAAGCACCGCAAAAGGAAAAAGGAAAAATATAATTTGCTGTCTGGGTGGTTCAATACATTAATACACAATAATATTAAACGCCTATGCTTTCTTTGAATTTTTTTCCTCTTCAATATTTGATCATCAACGGAAGTTTTGTATAAAGCAATAATAACAGAGGAGGCCTATGATCATATAGCACTTCCATAATGTAGTGTATCTAAAAGAATGAACAGATCATTGTAGGTATAAAAAGGAATTCTATTGGTTGTCTGCAAAGCTCTCAATGTTGTATTGGATCAAAAAGAGTAAACATAATCTTCAACTGACACTGATCTTTAGACACCGAGACAAGTAGTGAAACATGTGGATCACATCATCCAATCAAGCCAACGAGCATACCTTATCTGAAAATTGGACACCACTAGTAAGGCAAGTTCAATTTTGTGAACTTAGGGTAGGGGCAAAACAAATACATATACTGTATATATTAACATATAAGCACAATCAGTGTAAATTAGGCAACAAAACACTTACATTACTTGCTTTTTGAGTTTTTTATTTAAAAATATAATAGGATAAATTGGTGAGTTATCAACTTTAAACTGACGGATCCCTCAACAAAAAAAAAACTTTGAACTGAAGGTGCATATATCTATAATTTCTTCAATATACATATATCTATAATTTCTTCAATATATATTGAAGACACGTTAAGTATTTTTTCTTGATGCATTATCTTACCCAAATACATTTTCATTTTCCACGGATTCAATGTCATAAAGTAGTGACTGCAACATGAGGATTGGGATATTACCTTTACTGATGGTACTGCAGCAAAGCCGACTGTCGTCTATATATGTTGATTGGATGCCCATCATCCATGATCCCAAAGTTGTATCATCATAGGCATAGGTCTTCAAAGATACACTACATTTTGTTTTTGGATAGATCAAGATATATTACTAGATAAGACGAGAAGATAAAAGTATCTTCTGAGAGAAAGCAGAGTTAAACACAAAGCAACATTTAATATCATCACTGTCTGAATCCCTCATATCCACCCGAAGATGCAATAACTTGTGCTCGGTAAAAATGACGACATGTATAATATAAAAAGGAAAAGATTTTTCTCTCAATAGAACAGGAAAGAATACTAATCTGACTGGCTATAGGTTCTCTACCTGAACCTCTTGCCAGCTCTCTCAACTCTGGAATTATCTAGATAAACTTTTAAATCGATTTCACTATTAATACCATGTCTTATGGTGTTGTGTCCTATTCTTGGAAATAGGAACATATGACTGAAAAAAAGAAGACAATCAAGTAGTTTCAACTCTAATAGTAGCCAAGAATATGGCACAGTGCAATACCCGATTAATATCCAAACCCTCTTCACTCTCAATTAGCCGAACATTAGGACATCTAGATGCCACACTGCATCATCCAAAATGCTAAATTGAGGCCGCTATGCCACAAAACTAAAGCTGCCTAAGTTAACTACAAAGATTGTTACAAACAGAACCTCCTTGTGCAAATAAGACATTGAGAACTAACCTGTTTATGTTAATGTACTGTGCCAAATTCTTCGAAAGTATAACAAGCGAGCCAGATGCATGTCGGAAATACCTGAAGATAATAAAGCAACAAAGATCAACGCTGGCCATTCCAAAAAAAATGAAAAAATAAAATCAACACTAGAAAAAATAAAACAACTCGATATGGAGATCCATACTACTAAAGTAAAAAGGTTCCATCCGCAAAATTTATACATTGAGACTTCTGTCAAAAGTATGCAACATGCATTTTCCATTAGGAGTTATAATACCATACCGTATCAACCGATCTATATATTAAAAGAACAGCAAAACATATTCATATATAAGTTAAGGGACACATGGCCTGTCAAAGAGTTCTACATTCTAAATATATACAGTACTTTGGAATCAAGTGATGGGAATTATAAACATTAGTAGAGTCGCATGTGATATACAGACACAATGAAGTATAAACAGCAGATTGTTTATCATTGTTTTGAAAATGATAACTAATATTATTGACCTGTGCTGGAAACTATGATAAAAATACTTACGTACAAAGGATAGCTTTTTGGCAAAAAATAATTAAATTTATGTCTTATGACTCTTATTCATTTAAATTGAAGTAAATGTCAAAAAAGATTAACAAGCAATGGATGTTACATATAGGAAAACGTTGGAGTCTCTCAATTTATGCATACAACTTATTGTTCTATTTTCCTTCTCTACCATGGTTAATGCTATTAAACTCACAATAAACAATCAAAGAAACACTTCAAGCAATCCATTAAACCCCATATGGTTTTTGGCATTATCCAGTTTTTCACATCACTACTGACTAATGACATATATGAATCAAAGACCAGATGATTCCATTAATTGGTGATTGCATGCAAAGGCAAGAAAATGCATATTCTATCGCAGTTTTCATTAATTATCAATATGGTTGAAACAATTTAGGTAATAATACAGAACATGTGTTTAAACAGTATAAATTTGGCAAAGAGATGACAGCATATAACAGGAATTTATTGAGTATGCTAAGTTACAAATTAATTGTTCCCTCCAATTTTTGTTATTAGTACTTAGCACTGATGTGAGATATAGTGAAGACCAAAGATTATTAATTTACCCATTCAATTCAATGATAAAACAACAAAGAATAATGTATTGGTTTCAATTTAAGATATATTAAGGCATAATCAGATTGAAGATTATTCCTGAATAAACAAAAACAAATAAATCACCAAATCTTTTCTCATCTAAAGGGTATATTACTTACGATTTTTCATCCCCAAATTTCCACCAATCAGGTTCATACCAAAGCTTTCCCCTGAAAACAAAATAAGGAGCTTATAAATTGAATCCAAAAATCTCAATCGAAAAATCAAACTTGTAAAAAATTTAGAAAACAAAATGATATTGTGACTTCGATGAAAGAGAAAATAACAAGCGATAAAGAAATATAATTGTAATTCGGGGAGAAAAGATTAAGCACAAGAACTTAACCATTTAAAATAAAAACATTCATTATTCATTAGAAATTAACACATTCGATGGGAACCTCTAAACGCCAGGGAATGCAAATTTCCTTGGCAAATATGAGGCATGCCTAAAATTAAGATAATTGGTGACATCCGCAGATCTGGTAACTTCGGAGTATTATTTTTTTTTAAAAAAACTACGGTAATAATTCTGAACACAAAAATGGAATGGTGAATAAATTTCAACACAAGTTAAAAACAGTAAAATGAACAGTTTCAAATAGCTTAAAGAAAAATCTTGTAGGACCATCTACACTACATAAAAACTGGCAAATATTTCCACACATCTTTTATCATAAATAAATTATCAGAGTTAGTTCAGATGAAGGAGACTACTCTTCCGATATCACGTCTCCTGACTTCATGCATCCAATATATGCGCCATCCTGGCCACGTCGACGGTCAAGAAGAGCAATTAAACCCTCTGTTAGGCCAATGAATAAAATTAAGACTCAATTTCACATGGTAAATTAGAGTTAGTTCAACATAATCTCCTAAATACATGCATTCATTATCAAACCATCATTACCGAGATCAATGTCAATACTGTCATCAACTTTCACATAAAAATCAGCATCCCAGTTCTGAACCGCCGTACTAAAGAAGATTTTTGCTTTTTTAGGCAACTCTTCTTGAGCTTCCTCGTGACTTTCCTGTTATGGAAAAAACAGATGGTCAAGCTCTATACTGAGCTTGTTCAACAAGGTTCAATGACATGGAAGCATGCTCAAATGAGTATTTCATTTACAAAAGCATTGATAAACACAACAATAATTGTCCTTTGCTCCATCCCATCAAAACTTTAGTTCCACCAGAAAAATAATAATTTAACCACCACATCAATACTTCAAGTCTCCCTAAGATTGAAATATTTAAGAAATAATGCAAGTTTTAAATGAGGGGAAATATTATCACCTTGCATATGCATGTACTAGATAACCCTGAACTGTTAATACCTTAAATTTTAAGCATCTATGATAAGCCAAATTTAAAAAACAATTCAGTGCTTCCTGTCCACTCACACAATCCAAGGTAAAGGATTGAGCTAATTTAAATTACATAAAACACTTTGCTTACAAGAATCAAGAAGTCTTTTGTTGAGCGGTTTTCCTCATTAATATTGCGATCCAAGCTATCACCTCGATTAGGACTGTCAATAACAAATTTAAAGGTAAAATAAGATTCATAATGCAGATAATTAATCATTAAATTTTCAAGAAAATATGTATTAATATCATAGCCAGTATGGATAAGTGCGTGGAAAAACCTCCGACCAATTACAAAACGTATGACTACTCCTCTTTCTTCAAGTTTTTTCAAGGCATCACCTGCCAGAAATTTGAAGAGAAAATGTCAGTGATATATAACTGACCTAAAAAGATAATCATACAAATAATACTCAACAGAATCAAACCCAGCGTACTAGTTGAGAAGCATAAAAATGTCAATTTGAAGTTAACATTGAGTCTGTTGTGTAACTTCGTATTAGGTTCTCAGTCTTAGTTCAAAGCAATCATAACAGCACAACTCAATTAAATTTCCTTCTTAGAGAAACACAAAAAACAAGAGGTAAACCAACTGTTTACGTTCTCATTATTCAAAAAAGCATATATACTATTTCAAATCTGGATGTGACTTACTGAACCAATACTTTTTTTTTAAAAATCTCACTGAACCGGTACTATTATGAAAAAGTTGCATTGAACACATGTACAATATACCATGACTTAAATATGAACAACTCAATTAAATTTCCCTCTTAGAGAATCACAAAAAACTAGAGGTAAACCAACTGTTTACGTTCTCATTATTCAAAAAAGAATATCTAATATTCAAATCTAGCCGTGACTAACTAAACCAATATTTATTTATGTTTTGAAAAATCTCACTAAACCAGCACTATTATGAAAAAGTTACATTGAACACATGTACAGTATACTATGACCTAAATATGAACAAAAAATAACAAAAAATGATCAAGGTATTTTAATACAATGCCTGCGGTGCATTATATCTTTAACATTTGCTAGATAAAATATTAAAACTTATCCTAGGGAAACAAAGATAGAAAACTAGAAATCATGAAAATGGCAATAAACCATCAAAGTATAAATTAAAAACAAATCTTCAAGAAACTAAGAAACTCCCAAATTTTTTATAATAGTATAAACCATCAAAATCAAAGTGTAAATGCGAAAATCCCACGCAATTTCAAATTAAGAGGCATAAAGTCACACCCAAACTTAAATTCCAATTAGGACCACTGTTTTCTACTAACTACTACTAACTAAGAAAACAATCAAAGTTTGCATTTCAGCCAACATAATTGATATCAGTAGAGATCAAGCAAATGAGCACTGAACCTAAGATCAAGTCTCACCAAGGTAAATTTGCCTCTACTTTAGCCTACCCTCCCTCTCACCAGACAAAGTCTCAAACCTCCTTCGTAACCAAAAAAAGACGACTGAAGCACAGAAATTTATATGAACTAGTGAATTGAATTTGAACCGAATTCCAAACATACCTCTAGGCATCCAAGACCCTCTGAATACATTTCTTTTGAGTTTGCTTCCAAATCCAGTATATACTCCAATAACAGCAAGAAGCCTACGGTCAGAAGAACCAGTTTGCTGCCGTTGTCCTTTGAGGTACCCTTGGCTCTTGGCCAATGACAATTCCATCTCAGCTTCCACAATCCTCCTCTCCAGATCCCTAATAAACAACATACACATAAATACCTTACAAAACAACATCATAAAAACCAGTGTTGACAAATATCAAATATAGCGTGTAGTGCAATGGAATTTGAACAAACTACTCTCTCTATTCCTTTTTAATTGTTGTATTTGTAGAAATTATTCGTTCCTATTTATTGGTTGGTCAATAATACCCTTAGTTATTTACAGAGAGATAGGAATAGATGTTGACGAGATGATAAATGATTAAGATTATTATTACAGAAAAAAGATAAATAGTCATCAAAAGTAACAATATTTATTGTTGTCTTGATATGTATGAAATGCCTTAAAACGACAACGACAAAATCAAACTAAATACCACCAAAAACGACGAATCAATCGAATCTAAAAAAATATATAAAATAAGTTTACACAAAAAAAGAGCACAATTACCTGCACCCTAGTACCATTAACTTATCTTCCACCGTAAGAACCTTAGGCCTCTAGCAACAAAAAATAAATCACAATATCATAAGTTGATAATAAACTAAAAATGAAAATAACAGAGACAGAAAAAAACACGAATTTCAAAATTCAATCGTAAACTATATAAAGCACTAACACAGACATGAACACGTCAACACCGATAATTTGATAAAATAACATAATCGAATGCAATTTCATCTCGTTGTTAAACACCAATACATGCCGAACGTGCCTTCGATCAGTGGTATAGTGATCATAAATTATAAATACTCTACTATCCTATGAATCAGCGTCAAATTATTACCAGTGTAGATATGTAATGTCAGTAGTGTTCATATCCGAAAAGGCGAAAACAATATGGATTTCAAAATTCAATCGTAAATCATAAGCACTCTACCGTATATCAACAAATCAGCAACTAACAAAAATGAATTTGAAAATTAAAACTGAAAAAAAGGAAGAAAAAAAAAACCTGTGCTGAATTCTTCTTGAGAAGACTAGCAAGTAAATTCCGATTCTCTGCATCTTGCCATAACCTAACACATTTTTCATCACGATCGAATCCGTTAGTATTTGAGATCAAAAAATTGAAAAGAAATAGCAGAAATGAAGATGAATCGGATCGGAATTAGGAACCTGCCGGCGACGTAAAGCCAAGCGACGCAAGAGAAGAAAGCTAAGAGGAGTGAAGGTTTTGATGTTTGAACGATTTTTGATCTTCCTCCTCCTCGCTTCGACGACGATGTTGTTGGTAATGTATCCATCGCAAATATTCTCTGAGATTGATTTCAATTCAGTTCACGATTCCAATCCAATTGATATTTATGCAAATCCTCAACTCTCTGTTACTGCTACAGTACTACTACAAACAAAACGTACAAGAGAGAGAGACAGAGGAGCTTTATTTTCAAAGATTTTATTTATTTTCTAGGAAGGAGGTAAATGGTGTGTGCATTTTTAATTTCCTATCGATAAAAAAAGAAAGTAATATTAACAAAAAAAGAAAAAAAGTTATAGCTATAAGTATTAGGAGTATTTTTTAGTCAAAATAAATTATAAGTACTATTTTTATTTTTGTTGACTACAATCAAGAACTGGTATTTGGAAAACTTTTAGTCATGAAAATGTATGGAAATAACCTTGTATTTAGTGAAAAGTGAGAAAGGGACTTATAAAAATAAAAAGAAAAATTGTTTGTAAGACTTAAATGAACTATCAATACTAATATTGTTAGGTTGAATATTTTCACTTGAGTTTAAACTTTAAGTCTCACAGTTATGTGTATGTGAGTTTCAGATGATGTTTGTCACTTCGTCTATGTGTAAAAATAAGATAATTGTAATTTAGTATTTTAAATTAAAGAAGATCAATCAGTCTAGTGTTTTCACTAAATATCTATCAATACATTAACTTGTCATAATTTTTTATCTTACACGTAATTCCATCCCAAATAATCTCTCCAATTATTTTAAGTGAAGTCGTTTGATCATGGACACTATTTATATAATATATTTTAATCATAATTTTGTATTAATATATAAAGACAAATGTTAACATATAGGATGTTCACTTCTTCAAAAAAAACATATAAGATATTCAATTCATTTCAATGAATATTTTTAAGCCGAATGCTAGCAAATGTACTACAAACACTTGTTAAAAAATTTAAAGTGGTAATTTTATTTTAAAAATAGTGTATTCAACACATTAAAAAAAAAGTAACTTCTTTCTCATAAAATTTATCCTTATTTTCAATTTTAAATTTTTCAAGTGTGCATCGACATATATAAACCGATGAACAACGATCCTTAAAAAGGATCCATTGGAGTATTACAGATATCCTTGTGTGGCAGGCATTAAAGGGTTGAGTATACATATGATATAACCAAGTGGAGTAACATTACTTGACCTTGAAGGTAGGACGTCCGCCATAAAATGGTTGGTAGCCGAACCAATATAAATCTGGCTGCACTATATTTCTACTCCTACACTCTATTACCTGCAACTTATTTATTGTTGGTGTGTTTTATAGTTGTATACTCCACCAAAATGAATTATAAGCAACAATGACCAAATTATATATATTAGAAAAGAAAGTTGATCACATTTAATTTAATCTATATAAAGTCCCAATAAAAAGTACTATATTGTCTAAATCACTATCCATAACTAATAAATCAAATCATTTGAAATATAAAAAGTTTAATTAAATGAGGAGTAGTTTAAAGATACTATCAACTAGACTTTTGGTCTGTCTTCTCGACTATAATAGAAATCAATAAATAATTTTTAACTTGTAAGATCATGGGTCGATCAATAAAGACAAATTAGATTATTAGACATACAATATTACAATCAAATGATAATAAAAAAAATTATAAAAAAAAATAAAAAGAATACAAAATTATATTGTTGCACGGGTCAATTTTATTTATTACTTTTATAGTTAAACATAAAAAATTAATGCAGTTCATGGTTCCTAACAAATTATTTAGGGTAACCGAATTTGCATGGAAATTAAGGTATTTTGTTTGTAAACATATTAAATAAGTGTACAACAGCTTGTCAAAAAAAATCTACAGAAACAATATGTTAAGTTGTTGCAAACTTAACAAAATTAATAAATAAAGATAAGGATAAAGATTAAGATATCTATTAAATTTTTGCTTTGAAAAATATTCACGATTATTAGAAAGAGAAATAAAAAACATATATGATGCAAATTTAGAGCAAAATTTTTAGGATAAAGTTGTTACAAACCTGATAATGGATTAATGGAGGGAAAAAAATCAGGTTAAGACTTAACAAAATTAACAAATAAGGATGATAATAATAATAATAATAACTAGACCATTGACCCGTGTTGTCGCACAGGTCATATCGACTATAATATACAAAAATAAAATATATCATTTTATAAATTTGAAAAAACAATATTGAATATGAAAACTTTGTCGTCGATATTACTTTCGGATATCACATTTCCTTTAGACATATATT
>Ga0209282_1002799_pt1 | contig 10209 bp, 4 predicted proteins | sample Mtrugardesep15_FD_187529 | JGI IMG/M metagenome (GOLD analysis project Ga0209282, IMG submission 187529) | Root nodule microbial communities of legume samples collected from California, USA - M. trunc garden sep15 (SPAdes) (version 2) | ecosystem: Host-associated > Plants > Roots > Nodule...
CAAAAAAAAAGCAATAGGATGGGAAGAGATGAAAATCAAAGGGGCGATCGTGGATCCAAAGAGATGCCATGTAAATTCAATTAAGACTTGTTATCAAAACCACTTTTTTTTTTTTTTACCAAAACCAATCCTGTATAATGAAAAAAAGAAGAACTAAATTCAGCACAACTGAAGCATGAGTTAAGTCACGCTAAGTTATAACCTGCGTGACTTAAGTCACGTAGGAATACAACTTGCGCAAGTTAAGACACACTGCGTGACTTAACTTGCGCAAGGGTAAAAATAAAAACGTTGCAGGGTGCGAGTGATTTGTGCTGGATAAAGAGCAAAATTCTTGATACATTATACTACCAAACAAATTGTTTCTAAAAATTTTGTGTGGGCACAAGCCCACAAATCCCACAACTTGCATCCGTCCCTGATGACCATTACTCTGATTTTAAAACACTTCGGTAAATAGAGACCTAAGAAAAGAGACCCAAAATATGACTATTACTCCCATTTTAAAACACATAAGATTGTTCATGGTTCTGTTCAAGAAAAAAACCAAACTGATACCACAATTCAAAAAACCTGAACTGGACCATAATTGGTTCGTCTCAAATCAAACCAAACGGTTAGAGGTTTGGTGCACTTGTTTTAAATTTTCAAACTAATAAAATTACCTTTATAAAAAATTGAAATGTACTTTTTCAAACCAATTTATTTTTTACCTAATTTTACCAAATTCATATTATTAACTGATTTTTAGGATTGTTCTCTACCTAAAGAAAACATACTAGGATTCGTTCCAAAAAAAAAATGGGAACAAAATCAATTATTAGGACTATATAAACAAACCAAACCGCTAAATCAAATTGAACCGAACCAAAAGCTAAGGTACCGCCTTTTGTAGAATTTTTTTCGAAGGCATTCAAAAGCTCAAAATTATCCCTGCTGATGCAAACTTGGCTGTCCCAAAAGCTATACTACTATTCAAATTAACTTTGAAGATCTTGTGTCCCATTTTCAAAATTACAAAAGTTAATGCCAAAGGTATAGTTATTCACCTTTTCTTAAATAGTTACCTTAAACCAAACAAAATTTTCATGTTCTAAAACTAAATTGCTGATAACTGTGTGCTACCATATATCATACGCTCAATAATATATTGAAAGTGTTCGGTGGTGCTTCAGAGATTCACACTGAATTCCAGTAGCCCAGAGCCAAAGATCCAGCTCTACACTGAGCACCTGAAATGACATAATACCAGATTTAAGTCAGAAAGATAGTGAAATTGTGAAATGAAAATAATAATAAGTGAAGTGAACAGTGATGGCAACGATTTTTCAGTATCAGGCAAGAGGGGCATAAAACGTATTAAGCAATAGCAGCAAAACTAGGCAACTTTTTCCTGCTGATACATTACCAAACTCTAAAATATGTTACCACTTCATGCAATTTTTACATGAATGATCAAATTTAAATTCAATAAAAAAAAACCAGAAATGAATGTTCGAGGAAATGATTCCTTGTAAGACAATTAAAGGAAATCACCAGTCAATAGTTGTTTAATTTTTCTTTATTCAATTGAATATACTTCAAAAGAAGAACTCTATACATTGAACATGGGGACCAATGAGGATGAGATACGATCAGAGAAAAAAACTCACCGGTGTTCCTGATTTTACGCTTATCAGCTCCCTCATTTTCTCCACAGCATGTATAGAGCAAGCACGTAGTTCAACTTCCTCCTCAGTCCCTGGACATATTTCTCCACTGGCCTCAATAGTACTGGCAAGTGTTGGACTGAACTTTAAAATGCCAAGCTGCTGAAGCACAGCTGGAACAATGTAGTCTGCCATTATGGTCAGAGAGCTGATGTCTTTAAACTCGCCGTATCCTTGGGCCCCAAATGCACCCCATAAATCTGCTGCAAATATCTGAGCTCTTTTATATAAAAATACTTGACGGCCTTTGTACACTGAATGGTCTCTAAAGCCTAGAACATTTCATAGCAAGGGTCAGTGAAACAAATTGGTCATAATTTATTTCAGAACTTAAGCAATGAAAGACAAGAAAAGAAGAAAATGTTCTACCAGGAAAGTGACGTGCAACAAGGGCAACAAGATTCATAGCTGATTTTCCACACTGCTCAACAAGATTAGATGCTTTTCCGTCAAAATTCCTTTCCAGTTCAATTCCAACCTAGCAATAGAAGTGAACGGTATTAGATATATGACTATGACATTTTAATAGATGCTTATCAATTATTAATATCATAGTTACATTACAAAATTGCATACAATTGTGACTAAAGGTAACTTCAGCAGCAATGATTTGTTTTACCTCATGAAGTAACCTAACGCGTTCATCTTCCAAAGGAAGAGGTCTAGGCCAATTCAAAAGCTCACGAAGTTGTGGACCTAACATTATGAATTGAATTTGTCAGTCTGTTATGGGAAAAGTATTTCTTCATCGAAAGCAAGCAAATCCACCATAAGGCCTGATGTAAACAGAGACGCCAATACATCTTTTTGAAAATACTGCCACTTGAAGAAAAAGATTAGATATCGTAATCTCAGATGAGCAATTACAAATTGACCATGGTTCCTGCTCAAGCACTTAAAGGCAATCAAATATGTACTAAGCAAAACTATTGCTTTTAAACTGGGCTTAATATGAATGCAGGTTTTACGGTGTTTTGTTCACAGTCCTAACTGACCTGATTACCTACCACCAAGTGATATGTAACTGTATGTATCATTACTTGCTCTAGCAACCTCTGCACCTAACTACCTACCCTTGAATAATCTTAACAAACTGTAGTCTCAATATTAATTGATAATAAAAACATGAACTGAATTGAATGTGAAGATTGACGCATTCAATTGTCAGTTCCAAACCAATCTATGCATGAAGATGTAAGTTTCATACAGGAAATGCAAGGTCCAAGCAGAATTACCAGTATACTTTTGCAGACGGTCAGCATCGAATGCAGACTTATCATTTTGAAGAGCTGCCTTTAGCCCAGATGCCAAATTATCATAATTCAAATCCTTATCTGTTGTCAAACAAGAACAAAGAGTGATCATTGAAAAGAACAGAAAGTAAGCCAAGGTTAATAGCCAGAGGGAAAAAGATATGCTAAAATCCTATGACTATGAGATATTTCACTAATCCTATTTCATGCATATGTCAACTAGAATGTCAACTAAACAACTGACATGCTAATCATCCTAATATACGGCCAATAACACCCGAAAGCACCACACCCAACAACAACAACCAAAACCTTTTCTCATTATGTAAAGGCTGCTATGTGGATCAGACCGCCGTCGTGTTCAAACTCCAACTCAACACCAAAATACAATAGTTCTATATGATTGTTTCTCATCAACGAATAAAAAATAAGGAACTCAATATCCACCTAATCTCCCTTAGAATCAAACAAAGAGAAGCATTTATCACAAGGTAAAACTTAAGCACAGTTTCTTACCTCCAGTTGATTCTGTTCTGTACTAGACATACAGAACTGTCAAAAACTACCAAAAGGTGCATTGTAAAAAACTGTTTTACTGTACCCACGTAATAAAATAATTGTTTTGTGTCTAGCACAGTAAAAGCAGTGTATACGCAATTGTATGTAAGAGTTTGACACTTTATCTGAATGTTTTTTCAATGTCTTAATTTAGTACAAAAAGTTGAGTTTTACTATGGTTTTTTTATTGAAATAAACTTATACAAAAGTGTAGATATATAATAACGATCATGGATTAAAAATGCTAGGATGATGGATATGTTTGAAAGCGGCAGCATTTGTCAATAAAGGAAGCCACTCCAGCAATTGGTCACACAATATTGATAAAGCAATACACAGGAACCAAAATGTTGTTGACAAAATGTACAAATTAAATGCTTTTGAAAAATAACATCACAGATATGGATGGAAATCCAAATTTGTAATCTCTTGAATATTCACAAACCATTTTCATATTCACATTATGTTCCAACAACACGTTCTACAGGTATATTAACTAGTTTATGCGATAACACCAAGAAAGTTCTTATGGCCCGTTTGAATTGGTTTATTTGAACTTATATACAAACATAAACAGTTGTGAGATTATGCCGCAGAGCTTATGGAAACAGCATATCCATAAGTAGCTTTCAGCTTATTTCACAAGTTTTTCAGGATATCTTGTGAAAATAACTTATAGCATATATGAGAACAGTTTATTCTACCTTTTGTTGTAGGACTAGAAATAGCTTATATATTGTACCCAAAAAAAAGAAAAAAAAAGAAATAGCTTATATAAAAGCATTTATATGACAAGAGTTTATGCTATATTTGCTATACAAGTAACACAACAACACTTGATTAAACTGTTTATCCAAACATGGCTATATGCTTAAATTTAAAGACTACACTCATTCCATAAAAACCATCCAAATGAAGCCACGATATAAATAAATTCAAATACATCTCAGAAAAGTAGCAACCACGATAACATGCAAAAACAGGGGACCATTAACACCCCACGTTAGGACTAAAAAAATATGAACTCTGTAGCAACTAGCCTGGCATTAGATGGAAGACGTGTCGGTGTCCGATACTGACACAACAGTAACACATGTGATTACATTCGATTGATTAATCTTATCAAAATTTTAACAGCGTCCACGTGTTTGTGTCAGTGTCGTGTCCGGTGTCCAGCTTCATGTAAGTGCTCTCTAGAATATGAAGAAGAACAAAAAGAGCATACGTACCAGGCCAGAAGCAAAAGTTCAAAGCATCCAAAACAAACAAGTACTGAACAGTGAGTGGACCATTATCAAAATAATGAATCCCTTCAAAATCCCATTCAACTTTCGGAATAGAATCAATGGTGCTCACCACTTTCTCAATCCCTGAAAGAACCACATAATCACAACGCATTTGAATATAAGAAAAATATAATATAATAAACAACATTAGTCGAACGAAGAATGAACCTGAAGAATCAATAACGACATGAGAGGAGTGACTAGCGACCCAAGCAGAGGTAGCTCTAACGTCGTCCATGGAGTTTTCACAATGCTGCTGCGCCGTTTCAATGTGATGAATGAACCCTAATAACGAAAGCTTTATGAAAAATAAAACGATAGCGTTTTGGTGTGTTTATTATTTGCCTTGTTCTTAGTTTCGCGGGTTTTCATGCTGAACGTGAGGGGTTAGATAGATGTAGATAGAGCCTTCACGTTTGCGTGTTTTGGGATAGGAGTAGGACACTGACTCTGAACATTGACCTAAGTTTGAGTACTTTTTTTCCATAAATTGGGACGCTTTATGGACCACGAAATGACTAGTTTTAGGCCTATTGAGGATAATAAAGTTCACTTATTATCCACGGACCATACCCAATGTGATCACGTGATGAATGTGTCTTGGAGACCCATGCTGACTTGTCTTTCCAACTCAAATTTCAAACTATACTGCCCAATGCCCATGTGGTCCTTGGGATTTCTACACATTATTTGGAAAAGATAAAGGCGACACTATCTTTTTAACGCACTCTTCGACACTTTTTTATTTATTTCGGTTTCATCACTTTATATGAAAGTGACGATTAGATTACCCTTATGAAGTCCAAATACAGATACGAGTACGGGTACGATACGATATGGGTATGTGGATACGCGAATTTTTCAAAATTTAAGATATAGTACGGTTAAGATATTCTAACAAATTTTTATACTAAAATTTATATGTATGTAAAATACTTGAAGAAAATAAACATTGATTAAAAGAACTCAACCTAAATTTTATCTAATGTTTGATTAACTGAATCACCTCTCTCTCGTTACCTTCATCCACAAGAAGTATAATTTTAAGTGGTTTATCGAGAAACAATTCTAGTGATGCATATCTAAAATTGAATCATATATATCTCTACTGAATGATTACAACATTGTCTCACTTTTTTACTCTTCATCTTTTTCTAGGATACATATGTGTGAAGTATCTTATAAGTATCCTTGTGTATCTGCAGAGTATCGTATAAGTATCCGTTAAAATATTTTAAAATATTTAAATAATTAATTCTGATACTTCGTGGGTGCGTATATGTGAGTATCGGTATCCGATACAGGTACGTCTCCGTTTTGGAGTACCCGAGCTTCATAGGATTACCCATCCATGAACTATATTAATCCCATCTATAAATTGCTCATTTTCATTGGGTAGTGGGTAGATTGCCTTCTTTAAAGGTAATCTAGAAAAAACCATATAAAAAAATTATTTTCAATGTATAGTATCCACATACATTTCGAACAACATTTGTGTGATAATGTGGTGTCAATGTCATATGATATTGACCAACTACAATGTGCCACGTGTCACCCTTTACTTAAAAACAATAAAAAAAGCAATACAATATTACGAAAGAGAGAGAAGAAAACAACTTGTCACATTGTGGTTGATCAATGTCACATGACATTAACACAAGATGTCACGCAAATGTTGTCCATAAATTTCATCCAATAAAATAGTGAACAGTGGCGGATCTTGAGTTGTTTTCTTGGGGTTGCCAAAAGTTTATGGAATATATATTAAGCTGTTTCAAACAATAATAAAAAATATTAACTGGTCCAGTGGTTTGATTTTACTCGAATCCAGTACATGGGAGATGAACTGGGACTTGAACACACAACATTCTCTTGATTGGTGCACCCCGTATCCACTGTGACACATGAAAAGATATGTAACTTTCATACCAGATATCATATATATAGAATAACTAGGGGATACCATGACACCTGTGCGTCTATGAGAAGATTTGCCACTGACAGTGAATGTTGGAGAAAATATTCAAAACACTTCTCTTTAAAAAATACTAGAGACTAATGGTCTACAAATGATGAGTTGGTCTCAGTTCTAAGTGACTTAAAAGAGTGGAGTGTGAGAGTGTTGTTATAAATTTGAGATTTAGAAATTTAAGGATTTGAAATTCAATTTGAGAATATTGATTTCTGGTTAATGGACTAGAATGACCATTTTCTAGTTTCATTTTAGTCTATGTGACATCTTATATGTCATGTCATTGTAACACATGTGCCACATCATCACTTAACAGAATTATTTAACACGCAGTGATTAAAGTGATAACGCAAGTGCAGAATTAAAAACTCTTTTGTATTTAATTATGAGTCATCAACCTCTATAACAACGAAGTGCAAAATCAACGACTAAAGTTGAACATTTACTCATTCATTAACTATTTTAAAAAATATATATTTTGTTTATAGACATGACCACAGAGAGTAAATAAATTACTAGTTTTTATAAATTTCTACGCGGTGTAAGAAAATGGGTTGGGTTTCAAAAAAGAGCAAATTGCGAAACTTAATTCTGCATTTGCGATTTGATGGCCATTAGGCCATTCCAATCTACTCTATCCCTCCAACGATTCTTCTCTTTCTTCCGAATTTCTCATTCATTTTCCTCCTCCGCCACCACCACCACCTTTCCACCACCCTTTTCCGTCCTCCGTCACTTCGCAACTTCAATTTCACAACCTCGCCGCCCCCAATATCCTCCTCCGCCGCCGCGGCCCGACACTCTGGCTCAACGAATCGGAAAATCCATTCGCCGCCCCGGCGCTTCCTCCAAGGCCAGAATTTACGCTGATGTCAATGTTGTTCGACCTAAGGAGTATTGGGATTATGAATCCCTTTCTGTTCAGTGGGGGTAACAATTCTCAATTCAAACCAATTCACACCGTTAATAATTTTTTTAAAATGTATTTTTTTTGTGTGTGTGAATTGTTATAGGGAACAAGATGATTACGAGGTTCTGAAGAAGGTTGGAAGAGGGAAATATAGTGAAGTGTTTGAGGGTGTTCACCGTGGGAATGATGAAAAATGTATCATCAAGATACTCAAACCTGTCAGGAAGAAGAAGGTGCAATTTTATTCTGGGTCATTTGAATTGACTTATTTAAGCTACTAAAGTTAAGCATTTTTAAGACTATGGGTTCATTTGGATTGACTTAGTTTTGAGCCTTTGCAAATAGATTACGGAAATAAACAAGTTTTTATGTATTCTTCATAAGCCCGTCAAGGTAGTTTATGAAAAAATGCAGTTTATGAAGATACAATTTTTGTTAGTGAGAGCTTATGAATTTACATAAAAGCTTATTTATTTGCATAAGCTATTTGTCACGAGCTCAAAAATAAGCTAATCCTAACGGACCCTATGTTAGAAATTATGAATATATCTTATTTATGACATGTTTTTAAGCAGTTGTCAGCATGTTTTTATAAGCTATAGCTAATGAAAACAACTTATGTACTAAAACAATTTAATTTTATCTTTTACTATAGAAATAACTTATACATAAGCGCTATCACGATAAACATTTATTCAATCACGGCCACGATTGTTGCTTTTCAATAGTGTTCCATTAATGAATTATTGTGTACTTGTGTTTAATTCTTGTATGTAATGTAGTCACTAAGATCGATCATGGAAGCATGTGAATTAGTTTATATGGAATTATTAGTCACATAAAACAGAACAGCTTTTCGAATTCTAGTTTAGTAGTTATCTATGGATAGGATGCTCAATTGTACTTTGGTAGCTTGGTCTTTGCATGAACTTCAATTCATTGATCACTTATTTTTAATTGATTTTATGTATAGTTTTTACTTGATGAAGACATAATTTTAAGAGTTTAAAGTACATACATTTTCATTGTAAACTGTTTTGACACTGACAACCAATGAGGTTGATATTTTGCCACATCATCCCGCTTTTATAACTGTAATTTAAATTTAATTAAATGAAGTAAGTAGTGAGTCTGTATTGGTTGCTGATGTAAAGTAGATCTGCCACTGACAATACATACCCCTTTAACTCTAATTTTGGTTTCTTTTAGTTTGTCTTGGCACTAAACGTGTTTAAAATTTAAACTATGCACCTTCATTCTTCCTGCAACTAACACACAACACATGCCAATCTGTTGCATACAGTATGTTGGGAAGTAAATTTTATTTTAGTGTTTCAGTTTTTCTTTGTTATTTTGAAACTTTCCTTATATCTGTGGTTCGGATGTGAGTGGTCATGGTTCTTGAGAGTAATTAGCTACTCCATTGTTTATTTCACTGTTTACAGTATGATTTCATTTAAAACCTGAAGATTTGTGTGCGTCCCTTTCCTGTCCTCTGGCTATATTATTTGTATGTACTAAAGTCTTAAACATGCTCTTGATTCTAAATGCAGATAAAGAGGGAGATCAAGATATTGCAAAATCTCTGTGGAGGACCCAATATTGTAAAGTTGCTTGACATTGTTAGGGACCAGCAATCAAAGACCCCAAGCCTTGTATTTGAATGTGTTAATAACATCGATTTTAAAGTGCTCTATCCTACATTGTCTGACTATGATATACGTTATTATATCTATGAACTTTTAAAGGTAAGTTTTTATGCTTTCTTCTTTATCAAAGAGCAACACGACATCTATAATTCAATTTTGTTTATAATTCAATTTTGTTGTCATCTTTTGTTTGGTGCATTACTGAACAGTCGACAGGAGATAAGCTAAATGCTTCATAATCATACCAAGTTTAATTTTATATGTTTGAAGAGATAAATTAGAAAGTGTTTGAGCCATTTGCCGGTATATAGTTTTGATAAAGAAGCTTCAATATTAATTGTAGATGGAATACTGTTAGGGACCTAGTGAAGAGAAATGGAAAGTTGATACAAATGGTCAAATTAAAGTAACCATTTTATTGAGTGACTGAGAATAGGAGAAAGATAACAAGGGTTTTTCATTTTACAACCAAGCCACTGCTCTGTTTTTTGCAATTAACAAATCTGAATGCTCCCTCTACCCTTGTATCACCCATTATTATTATGTAATTAATTCTTTCCAAGTTTCTCTAACTAACTAGCCAATTGTTCTATAACTGTTCCTAGCTATCTTATATCCTAACAATACCCATGTTGGTCAATGTTTTGGGTTTTGAAGTCTTAAGGGTGTTAGTAGAACCTAATTTTGCTCCATAGGTGCTCTTGTCACATGAAATCTGTAATAATATATGACCTTGGTATTGTTTTAAGATTTCAGTTCAGAGCCAGTTCCTTTCTTCCCTTGAAATCATTTTAGTTTAGGCTTCGTATTAGGATTGTTTGCATGCAAAAGCAAAAGCTTTTCTGTTCCTTCATATGTCTGTGGTATAATGT
>Ga0209282_1002800_pt1 | contig 10206 bp, 10 predicted proteins | sample Mtrugardesep15_FD_187529 | JGI IMG/M metagenome (GOLD analysis project Ga0209282, IMG submission 187529) | Root nodule microbial communities of legume samples collected from California, USA - M. trunc garden sep15 (SPAdes) (version 2) | ecosystem: Host-associated > Plants > Roots > Nodule...
TAAAATCAACAACAACCAACACAAGTTTTTTTCAAACAACAATAAATCAACAAAAACAAAATGGGTTTTTTTGTTTTTGTATAAAAATAATAACTTTAAGAAAATATAAGAAAAAACAAGATCTGAAGTTAAGGTTTTTGCTGTTCCTAGTTCAGACAAAAAAACACAGTTGTTGTCAAATGCATGCAGCTTTATTGAACAAAACCATTTTCATAGGAACAACAACAACACCAACAACAAAAAAAGGCATACACAAACTTCACCTCATTCATTCTTCTTCTTCATACTTGAACAATGTTTCTTCCTTTTTGAACTCAAACACAACACACCACTATTGTCTTTTTCTGATGTTTTTCTCTCTCTTCTTGTTATGTAATGTAACAAAACAAACGGTTTCAAAAACAAAACCAAAAACTCGTATATCTATGTTGTTTTTGAAGAGAAAAGCTTTACTTTCTTTCTCTTGTCCTCCTTGCGTGTTTCTGCTGTGGATGGATGCGTGCAGCATATAAAAGTAGTAAAGTGATTTCTCTCTCTCACTCTTGTGTTTTTCTCTCTCTCTCTTTTTTATATGTTAAATTTTTAGCCTTATTTATTGCTTATAATGAAATGAAAAAGAAAATATTTATGTGGCTTTTGTCTGTAGACGTTGTTATCTAGCATGGTAGGGTCTTTGTCACACTCTGTCCCCACTTTCAAGACGTAGTGCGCACTATTTGTAGTTCTCCTTTGGGAGAGGTTTATTATCACACTACTATTTCTTTATACTATATTCCTTTTTTATGATAATAAAGAAATTCAATATATTTTATTTTCTAATTAAACTCTTTCTAAAATATCTCATTTTCTCATAGACTCAAAAAAATTATGAGTACATAGGCTTTTTCGTCTTTTAATTCATACACAATGGTCAATTTCATCTTTGTACTTGCATGAGAACAATAATCGTATCTAGGGTTTAGATTGTTTATGAGATGTCTTGGGAATGACCCCAAGAATGGTATTTATAAACTGTCATACGCTTGTTTCAGCATGACTTAAGCCCCAAGTAAGCTGGGTTTTAGGTCTTTTACTAGACTTCTAGATGTTTCTAGAGGCCGGCTAAGGCGGCGTCTACTGAAGGACACGTTTATGGTCCAGGGAGCCTTCTGAAGGGCGTCCTGGCCATCTGAAGGGTCATGTGCCACTTCCGGATGGCTCTTAGGTCTTAAGGAATATATTGATGGTCCACAATCCAACAAGCACAAGCTTTGGGACAAGGCGAAGTGATGATTTTTGTGAAGGGTTCTTCATATGGTCTTAAGGAATGTGTTGACGGTCCACAGCCCAACAATCACGAGCTTTGGGACAAGGTGAGGTGATGATCTCTCTGGCGTGTGTAACGCCCTATTTCTATTAAAGCGATAAATCACGTGATTATAATAAATATTCAAGAAATAGACGTCACGTCTTCAAATAATTATCAGTTGACATGCATAAAAATTTCAACAATAAAACATCACAGCAGAAATATAACATACACCTCAACTAGCCATGTCATCAACTCATAAAATATATCCAAATAATATTCAAATCCCGACATATGGGCAGAATCACCAAAACATAAGTAAGTTCAGAATAATAAAACGACAGACACCTAATCAGAGCCTAAACTAAGACTCTAACTGAAAGAAAACGGAGGAAGCTCCCGCTATCCTCAAGCAACTCACCAAGCAAGCAATCAAACTAATCCTGCATGTCGTCTACCCATTCATACAAAAAGGTAGGCGGTCCACCACAGACCACTGGGGGTTAGCTTCACATCAATCATAATAAGATAATATAAGTAGGAATGATCAATTGATATAAGATTATACGATTCATAATAAACATCAACGAGTACACCTCTTCACATATTCACTGAATTATCACCAACCAATTCCAACAAGTATATGATCAATCATAATTATTCACCAAGTACACAACACATCAAGCACATAATTCACACTAAGTACACAAGCAATTATGACTCATTTCAACTTCATGCAATGCGCGTAGACACGACACCTATATGCATGTGGTACCAAATCACCGCCGATGTCATCACCCCTGATGCCAACTGAACATCATAAACAACCCGAATAATCAACCCGAATAATTGAATACAATGTATTCTACAACAACATGTTATGATACATGAACATATGACTCAATCGACAACAATGCATGTGTTCACACAACTTCGACAATCAACACCAACATTATTCATTACATGCTTACACCAACAATTCAACACCAATAGCATGTAAGAAAATTCACCAACAACATATATGCACATCAACATATATAAACACCAACAACATCACCATAATAATTCTACAACTTCATAAAATCCTCACTATTCAAGTAAAGGAGAAAATACATCATACTATGATAAACATCATATTCAACACCCATCAATCATTCATACATCTTCATTTATTCATGTCAACTATTCATAAAAGACTTTTAAGGTAATCGGGCTTAACGATTAAATTCCACCAAGTTCGTCTCATATTTCACAACCTTAAAACAATTGAGACAATTGAATCAAAACTAAGCAAACAAACTCTAGTGCCTCAACTATGTATACACTTAAATCACAATTGTGTGTAGTTGCATATACATGTGCGTTTCACCGGCCAACTGCGACTAAACGCCAATTAACAATTTTCGGCTCAAAACAGTTATCTACACATAAATGAAAATCAATTATAAACCAAGGTAGAATCAAGCTATGACACTCTTAGAAGCTTAACTATATATTGATTTAATAGGGTTAGGTGTTTGGAATCCATTGGCATGCTTAGAAGTTCACAAAAACACGAAAAAACTAAGTTTCAGGGTTCTGAAGAACTGACACGGTCGCGTCATCAGGACACACGGTCGCGTCAACCCTTACAGGCGATCATGACACGGTCGTGTCACCTCACCAGTACAACAAAATGCATTTTAACATTTTCAGAAATAAAATCTCGTTTTTGAATCCGATTTCAATTCCGTTTTCGCCAATGCATTCCTAACACTTAGACCATACAAACTACACTTGAAAACTTGACATTTCAACATTAAAACAACTTAATCATCCTCATCCTAAAAATCATTTTCCAAAACCTCACATAATCACTTAATTGCAAAAATGCTTAAACGCTAACATTTCACATGAAAAACCCATTTTCTCCCAAACGACTCGACTAACATAACCACAACATGAAAACAGAAATTCTACTAAGTTCAATTCATCAAATAACCTCAAAAATTCAGTCAAAAACCTCATATAACAAAAGTTCATTTTGGTCCTTCACATGAACAACTTAGCACAAACTTCACGAATTCAAACAACAACTTCACAAAATGGAATACCCATGGTACAAATCAACAAAAACAACATATCTAATTCAACAACAACTTCGTTTAAACATGAATTCATCACAAATCAACAACAACACTAATTATTCCAATTTGAGCAAAATCAACAAAGTATTCATATAAACATATATTGACATTGTAGTTCCATCATCAACAACTTGATTATAAATAAATTAACATACCCAAACATATCTCTACAACTAGAACACGAAATTCAACAAGCAAATTCAAATTAATCACTTATCTCAATAATCACTTATGCAAAGAATTAGGGGAAGGAATTAAACTAAGATTATGGTTGAAATCTAGCCCCCTTACCTCAATCTCCAAGAATCCTAGCCTTAGCTACACTTGAGCTCCTAGAACCTCCAACCCTTCTTTGTTCTTCAAGCTTCTCTCTCAACAAACCTTCTTCTCTTCCTCTTGCTCTTTCTCTCTCTACCTCTCTCAAAATATCAGGTGAAATGAACAAATGATATTAGGTGACCTAATTTCCTCAAAGACTAGGGTTTAAATAGGCTCACCTCTATTGGGCTTAACCCGTTATGTCTTAATGGGCTCAATTCACTTATTAACTATCCCACAATTAATTACTCGCCTACGGTTAAAGTTATCAAAACTTAACGGTCCAAACTAATTTTTACACTAGTAACTTAGTAAAATAATACCTCGCACTAACCCTAAAAATAACCTTCATTAAGAAATTACTAAATCACCCTTGCTTGCAAAATGACGAAAATACCCTTCTAACCCAAAAACTCCCAAAATTACACCCAAGGATAATTAATCACACACAAGCACATATAAACACATATTAAACAAATAAAACTAAAACTAGCAAAAAATCGGGCTGTTACAACTCTCCCCCCTAAAAAGAATTTTCGCCCTCGAAAATTACCTGAAGGAAACAACTCCGAATACGAAACCTTCATCCTACTCTCCGATTTCGAAGTAGCACTCTCTCTAGTTGGTCCAACCCAAATCACCTTCACCAAAACGATCTCCTTGCCTCTCAAACGCTTCAAATTATCTCTTACTTCCAACTCATCCACTTGAATCACATGAGACTCGTCATACACATACTTCCGCTACTGGGACACATGAAACACATCATGAAGATTCGACAACGACGGCGGTAACGCAATCCGATACGCTACAACTCCAACCTTCTCAATAATCTCAAACGGCCCAACAAAACGCAGTGTCAACTTCCGACACTTCAAAGCACGTCTGACACCGGTTACATGATTCACTCTCAAGAACACATGATCTCCAACTTGAAACTCAATATCCTTTCTCCTTTTATCATGATAACTCTTCTGCCTACCCCGAAACGCTTTCATTTTCTCTTGAATCATCTTGAACTTCTCGGTCGTCTCTTGCACAATATTCGGTCCTAATAAAGCACTTTGACTTGCCTCATACCAACACAACGGCGTCCTACACCTTCGTCCATACAAAGCCTCGAACGGTGCCATCTCGATACTTGAATGAAAAATGTTGTTGTAAGTAAACTCAATCAACAGTAAACATTCGGCCCAACTGACCCCCTGCTCCAAAACACAAGCTCTCAACAAATCTTCCAAACTCTGAATAGTCCTCTCCGTCTGACCATCAGTCTGAGGATGATAAGCAGAACTCAACCTCAACTTAGTTCCCAAAGCAGCTTGCAAACTCTCCCAAAACATAGAACTAAACCTCGGATCTCGATCCGACACAATGCTAGAAGGAATACCATGCAACCTGACAACCTGCTCAATGTAGATCTCAGCCAACCTCGCTACAGACATACCGGTCTAGATAAGAATAAAATGTGCTGACTTTGTCAACCGATCAACAATCACCCAAATCAAATCAAAACCCTTCAGAGTCTTAGGTAAAGCTCCAACAAAGTCCATAGAGATACTATCCCACTTCCTTTCTGGTACAAACAACTGTTCCATCAAACCCGACGGTTTCTGATGTTCAATCTTCGACTTCTGACAAACCAAACAAGCATACACAAACTCTGCTATATCCTTCTTCATTCCAGGCCACCAAAACAACCTCTTCAAATCCTGATACATCTTCGTCGCTCTTGGATGAATACTCAAACTACTCCTATGACCCTCGTCCAAAATACGCTTCTTAAGTTCACGCACATCCAGCACACACACGAAACATCAAAACGCCATGCTCATCCAATCTAAAGTCCACACCTTTACCTTGGTTAACCAACACGACACGATCCATAAGTTCCAAATCCTCTTTCTGACCTTTCTTAATCTCTTCCAAAATATTACTCGTAAGCTTCAACATTCCCAACTTCACACTTTCAGGCGTCAACTCACAAACCAAACTCAAATCTCAAAACTGCTCAATCAACTCCAACTCTTTAACCATCAAAGCAGACATATGCAAAGACTTCCTGCTCAAAGTATCTGCCACCACCCTTTCCTGGATGATAACTTAACTGAAAATCATAATCCTTAAGAAATTCCAACCACCGTCTCTGCCTCATATTCAATTCTTTATAGTCAAACAAGTACTTTAAACTCTTCTGGTCACTTTACAGTTCAAACTTAGAGCCATACAAGTAATGCCTCCAAATATTCAGCACAAACACAACTGCCGCCAATTCCAAATCATGAGTCGGATAATTCTTCTCATGTACTTTCAACTGCCTCGATGCATAAGCCACAACCTGACGATTGTGCATTAACACACCACCAAGACTCATCTTCGAAGCATCACAATACACAACAAACGATTCCTTCGAATTCGACAAAATCAACACAAGCGTTGAAGTTAACCTCTTCTTCAACTCTAGAAAACTCTTCTCACACTTAGCATCCCAAACATAAGCTTGTCCTTTCCGAGTCAACTGCGTCAATGGCAACTCCAACTTAGAGAATCCTTCAATTAACCTTCGATAGTAACTTGCCAATCCAAGAAAACTTCTAATCTCAAAAACAGACTTCGGCGATTCCCACTACATCACCACATCAACCTTCGACGGATCCACCGCAATGCTACCTTTCGATATCACATGACCAAGGAAACTCACTTCCCGCAACCAAAACTCACACTTCGACAACTTAGCAAACAACTGCTTCTCCTTCAAGACTTGCAACACAATCCTCAAATGCCCGACATGCTCCTCCTTCGACTTCGAATACACCAAAATATCATCTATTAACACCACCACAAACTGATCCAGATAAGGATGGAAAATCCTATTCATATACTCCATGAAGACACCTGGTGCATTAGTCACACCAAATGGCATCACATAATACTCATAGTGACCATACCTCGTCCTGAACGCAGTTTTAGACACATCTTCCGCCTTCACTCTTATCTGATGATATCCTGACCTCAAGTAAATCTTACTAAACACCTCTGCACCAACCAACTGATCCATCAAATCATCAATCCTCGGAAGTGGATACCGATTTTTGATAGTCACCTTGTTCACCTGCCGATAATCCATACACAATCTCATACTACCATCATTCTTCTTTACCAACAACACTGGAGCACCCCACAGAGAAACACTCTGCCAAATGAACTGTTTTTCGAGCAACTCTTCCAACTGCTTCTTCAACTTGCCCAACTCTGATGCAGACATCCGATACGGCGCAATTGAAATAGGACTCGTTCCTAGCATCAAATCAATTGCAAACTCAACTTCCCTCTCCGGCGGTAAGTTTGTAATGTCATCTAGAAACACTTCTGGAAACTCTTCCACTACCGGCAAATCGCTAACACCTTTCTCACGACTTTTCTTCAACGAAGCAAACATCATAAACACGCTAGCCTCACCATCCAAGGACTTCTTCACTTGCTCTGCGGTCAAGAACTTCCCACCTACTTCATCCACCGGCTTAAAGAATGTTACACTCTTGGTTAAACAATTGATGTTAACACCAAAAGTCAACATCCAATCCATTCTGAAAATCACATCCATGTGCTTCAACGGCCAACAAACTAAATCCAACTCAAAGTCAACACAACCAAAACCAACGGGACACGTAGCACACACCAAGGAAGTTGTCACCGAGCCATTGGCCAGGGTATCGATAACCATTCCACGCGACAACAGAGTTACAACCAAGCTCAAACGCTCGACATAACTACTAGAGATAAAAGATGCGTAGCACCAGTATCAATAATTGCAATCAAAGGAGTACTATTGATAAAAACACATACCTCAGATGAGATTATCCGGCTGCTCCACCTCCTCTGCATTCAAAGCAAACACCTTACCTGCTGCTTTCTTCGGTTTGGTACACTTAGAACTCAAATGACCCGCTTCACCACAATTGTAACAAGTAATCTCCCTCTTGCACTCATAAGCCTTGTGACCCTTCTGACCACACCTGAAGCAACTATCTCCTTTCTTACAATCATTAGCAAAATGACACAAAATTCCACACTTAAAACACTTGACTTCCGCTACATTCAGCTTGGTTATGTGTCAAACTTAGAAAAAGCCTATGACAGAAAGCCCCCAACATCATGAACCTAACCAAGAAATGGCCTCTTCAACCAACCTAAATTCTGTTGTCATCTCTGAACCTGTTCATGAACTAGTTGTTCCTGAACAACTTGTTCTTGAATTAAGTGTCCATGAACAAGTCATACTTAACCAACAACCAACACTTATACTGAACCTGAAACCTCAATAAATGACCAACCCTCATCCTCTGACCTGACCATTCAACCCGTTGCTCCTGCCAAGACAAATGTCCCTTCTCCACCCACCCTGTTTCTAGATTCAACTATTCTAGCAAATGTGTGTGAAAATATCTTTCAGGAGCTGAACAATCTGATTCAAGCAAGGAACAATCTGATTCATGAAGACGGATATGAGAAGCAATGGAAGAGATTACAATAAAGAGTAATCTTTGTCTTGACTGAACTTCAGAGAATATGCCTTGATGCTCAAGACATTGCTCAAACCAAGCTTCAAGAATGGCTGAAAGGAGTTATTTATAATCTGCAAGAAGTAAAAGTTCTGAAAACTTGGTTGTAAACTCCTCTGTGCTTAAGAGCAAGGAATGCTACTGATTTCATTCCATCAAGTATACACCCAAGAGAGCTGGATTTAAACTAGTTAAACAAGATCAATCTCAAGGAAGCCTCTATTGAACTGGAACTTATGCAAAAAAATACTCTTCTGGAAAAAGAGAACAAACAACTAAAGAAAGAGCTTCTGGAGCAGAAACTACTACTGTTGGAATACAAGACTGCTACTGAAGCTAAGCTGGAAGAAGCCAGAATTAGAGAAGAGAATCTCATCAGGAGCAATGATGAATTCAAAAAGGAAATGAAGGAACAAGCAGAAGAAACAAACAGGATGATGAAACAGATGATGGAGATGTTCCAAAAACAAGCCTAACCTTAGTTGCACACCTTACGCTTGTTTTATTTTTGTTGTTTGTATCTTTGTTTATGTTTACTTCTGAACTACTTCTTTTGACTCATGCTTCTGAACATTTCATGTGCTTCCGAATACAAAACTGCTTCTGAACTTTATGTTTACTTATTATATTTTCTCACTTCGTTTTTCTCATATCCTCTTTTTGTCCTTATTTATTTACTTTTTGTTAATGACAAAAGGGGGAGTAGATGTATAGTATTTAAAGGCTATGAGCCCCATTAATTTAACTTCAAACAATTTAAATTAATAGGACCTTCTTCTCATCTCTTAGTCTTTTTAATGTGAGATTATTTTGAGAGTTATTACATTTTTTTTTAATTTAATTAACAAGAATATAACTCAGGGGGAGCTTAAAAACCTCACCTTATATTACTATTGGACTCAGGGGGAGCTTACAAACCTCATACCATTATAGTCAACTTGTTAATTAGATTAACAACAATTGAACATTTTAAATACTAATGTTTGTCATCATCAAAAAGGGGGAGATTGTTGGAACACAATGTGTTTAAACACTACCTCTTGAGAGTTTTGATGATATCAAGGTATTAAAATTGTCAATTGGATATGCTAATATTTGTTCAAGTGTACAGGACCATAGACAAAAATTTGAGATCATTATTAGGTTCTGGAAGAACAAAAGAGAGCGAAGGAATCAACAAAAAGGAAGCTTAAAGCGTCTGAAGAGAACTGCTCCTGCTAAACACTTGTTTTTGCTATACCTCATGCAGAGTATATGAAGATGAGTGATAAATCTACTGCAAAGGCTATGGTTGCTTCTCTCTGTGCAAACTATGAAGGTAGCAAGAAAGTTAGAGAAGCTAAAGCACTTATGCTTGTTCATCAGTATGAGTTGTTCAAGATGAAGGATGATTAAAGTATTGAAGAAATGTACTCAAGATTTCAGACCCTAGTCTCTGTACTACAAATACTGAAGAAAAGCTATGTTGCTTCTGATCATGTGAGCAAGATGCTAAGAAGCCAGCCTGCAAGATGGAGACCAAAGGTTACTGCTATTGAGGAAGCTAAAGATCTAAACACTCTGAGTGTTGAAGATCTTGTCAGCTCTCTCTAAGTTCATGAGATAAGTCATAATGAACATGAGCCTGCTAAGAAGAGTAAATCTATTGCTCTACCATCTAAAGGGAAGTCATCAAAAGCTCTTAAATTCATAGAATCTAAAGAAGAATCAACTGATGGAGATTTTGATGAAGATCCTGCTGAGATGATGGCTATGCTTTCAAACAGGCAGCAGTATCTTGAGCAGAAGAAGTGGTTACAAAGGCTCCAGGAAAGAAGATCAGAAGGGTTGCTTCAACTGCAAGAAGCCTGGACATTTCATTGTTGATTGCCCTGATCTTCACATTGTTGATTGCCCTGATCTTCAGAAGGAG
>Ga0209282_1002801_pt1 | contig 10206 bp, 9 predicted proteins | sample Mtrugardesep15_FD_187529 | JGI IMG/M metagenome (GOLD analysis project Ga0209282, IMG submission 187529) | Root nodule microbial communities of legume samples collected from California, USA - M. trunc garden sep15 (SPAdes) (version 2) | ecosystem: Host-associated > Plants > Roots > Nodule...
AGCAAATCTTGAGACACATAAAGTTTCGTTCTTCAAGGATCCTAATAGCAATCACCCATGAGAATAGGCGTGATTGCTAGAGGGATACACTCACTGAGACCGAAAGGAGATGTGATAGGCTAAAGAGAAACTTGTCTTTAGAAAGTGGGACCAATATAAAATTACCGGTTTAGGGTTTGTTTGTGAAGGACTTGTTATTAAGATGGACAAATAATCCCGAGGTACTTTTTATTATTGTTATTCTTCTTTCAATTAAAAATCCAAAGTTTAAAACTTTACTTTCTTCTAATCATTGTTGAAAGTTAATTAAATTCATAACTCCCTGTCGAAACGATATCTTTTATTACTACATCGGTAGAACCGTGCACTTGCAGTTTTGCTCATCAACCACCAATCATCCCCCTCAACCAAACCATCGATGATGGAACCGACAACATAATTCCCATCCTCAACAACATCATTCAACTCAGTCAAGCTCAGCATATGACCCACAACGAGAAATTCCTCTTTAAGCGAAGATCTAATTCTTGGACCAACCATTGGCACCGGAGCTGTTTGCTCAATGCCATGCACAACAATCCTAAACAAAATACAAACACAAAATTTAATCAAATACAACCATAAACAACTGAATGGGAATAAATAAATAATTTTGTACAACAAACAAAAACATACCCCTCCTTAAACTTAACAACCTCATCAATGTCAGGGTCGATAAGAATCATGGTGGCATTCAACACGTTCTGAAGGGACACCTTGTCCACAAAAAACAACTAAATAATCATCAAAGCTGCTACGAAAGATTGCCATACAAAAGCAACAAACAAACAAAGACTACCATGCCTTGAAATATCTTAACCTTAACGAACTGAAGTACGACAACAAGCATCCCATCCACAACTTTTTCCATGAGCTTACCAAACACACTGACAGACAAAACACAACCTATCATCAGTCAATTCGATCACAGTCATCTTGGTCACCTTGACATCTCAAACGTACTCCCTCTCAGCAGAAATCCCAGCCATAACACCAATGATGTCTACAACACATGAAAAGAGCAGCCTCAACCAACAAAAAACCAAACGACATGAAAACAAAAAACACCAGTTACAATTTAAATTCGTTACTCACCAACCAAATGTCCGTAATCAACAGTATGACCACAAACCTCCCCAATCTTGCGCACGCATAGTCCATATTTTTGAATCTGAAAACTCTCAGTTGCTTGAACTTTAGTCTTCATTTGGAAAAGTAACTTGTAAGGATGAAGTGTAGGACGATATGAACCAACACTCGGGGCAACAGAGGTAAGACATTTTGTAGACATCCCCTTCCTTTAGTTTCTACTGGAACACATACAACAACTGCTTCCTCACACTTGCATGTATAGTGCAACCCTGGTTCACCAGATCATGCATTACGTGAAACAACTAAAGGACATGACTGTAAACCGGATATCCAACCAATACTAACTACAAAGACATGCTATACAAGAAAAAAGGATGACAATATGACTCTATACCAAAACTATAAAGCCTACACAACCTAAACAACAATACCTTTTCATCAATGAGTATTATCTCAAGTGAGTTTGGATGGTCAGTCTTCAAAAATGTTGGGACCTCGCAAATTCTAGCCACCCGAACCTTCAGTCTCCAAGAGTTCATGCCAGGTACAACAGCTGGAAGCAAATCAAAGGGGCTCTCCATCAACACATGTGAACTTCAAAATACAAAGGATATGAAATAAAGAAGAAGGTGTGATGAAGAAGGGGCAGATGAACCATATTTATACTACCCAACTAAGGGATTAAGAGGGAATTAACATATGCACAATTCAAACCATACATTGATCCATAAAAGGAAAGAAAATCAGCAGAAGATGACAAAAAAAGACATATCAGTAGCTAAGGGTGTGTTTGGAACAGCAGATAGATTAGGGAAAGAAAGCACATGGGAAAGAAAGTATATCGAGAATTGTGTTTCCATGGTTTGGTTCCACTATCAGATAGGAAAGAAAGTCTGATTTTGGTGGGACCCACGCTCTAAAACCTTTCCTCCCCAGCATGCGAAGAAACACGGAGGAATACAAGCATTATGACAAAATTACCAAATGACCATTGCTTTATTTTTTCTTTAATTTTTATGCTTCCCTCACTGTCACTTCACTCTCTCATTTTCATTCTAATTTACAATATAATATACTTATAAATTACTTGTTTTTAATAATGTTACTTATTTATATCTATAAATTATATATATAAATACTTTAAATATTATATCTATTACGTAGGGATATTTATGTCAATTTACTAATTATATAACTATCTTTCCTTTCACTTTCTTCTCACCATCACTCAAACCAAACAACTAGAAAATCATCTCACTTTCTACTCACTTTCTATTCACTTTTATTCCTTTTACATTCTTTCCTTTTACTTTTTTTCATTTCATTTCACTTTCTCTTCTGATCCAAACACACCCTAAGAGCACACGTCTCTGACATTTAAGGAAAAGACAACAAATTGTCAACTTTAACACAGCCGATTGACACCAGAGAAAGGTTCCCACCTCACTCCGAAAAACTTTTCAGCAAAATTTAATCCCAAAAACACCGTAACCAGTGAGATATCCCCAATTTCACACGCATGAACCCATTTCTGGCCCCATGTTCTACCCATCAAACTTTTGGCACCTAAGGAACAAAACCCCTAAAAATTTGAATCGATACCCATCCCGCTAGAAAGCTTTAAGCACATGAAAAGGGATGCAAGCCACTTTGTTAAGATCATAGATACACACTTAACATATTTCCACAAGATCATAAAAATATGAATTAAACAACTGTTAATTCAGTTATCCTTTAAAATTTATCATTGCGAGTTATATGACTCAAAACTTTTGCATAAAATTGTGTTTAGCAAAATAATCCTTGAGAAAAAAAACTTTTGAGAAGACTCATATATTTTGAAAGCATTCTTAACAAGTTTTTTAAGTCTAAAGCATCGTGAATTTATTGTAATCAATAACCACACATTTTATTGATTGAACATCAATATGAGATATGTCTAAATTAGAAATCATACATATAAGTATGAAACCACACATTTCAGGTAAGTATGAAATGACAAAGAGAATGGTGCATGCATCCGTTTAAGCTTTAAAGTCATATATTTGCATAAAAAGATTTAGTATACATTATGAATTTCAAGACAACCAATTAATTAATCAAATAATAATATTGCATAACAATATTCAAAATTATTATAATGCAAATGCTATAAGTTTTGAATCAGAGTGTACCTCCTTTAATGACTTTTATCACTTGAGGTTTAATGATGATAACATCTTCGTTTATTTTGTAATTTCTCCATATTCTCATTTATTTATCATCATTGTAATGTTGGGATACTTGATGATTGACGAGAGATTTTTTTTCTTTTGTTGAATCCTTCGATGTTTGGTTAATCCTTTTAGAAAATGTCATTGTGATATGATTTTGTTGATCGGGAGATATTCTTTTGGAGTTTAGAACAAAATATTTCATACTTGACCTTCTCCCTTTTCTTGACAACTCCTCCATTGTGGATTAAGATCAAAATTTCTATATGATTACTTTATTGATTGAATTGTTTCTTTATTTGAGAAATCACATCCATGTTATTATCATCTTCTTTGAATGACAATCTAGTTCTTATTCCAACATTGATAATTTCGAAATTTTGATCTTAACTGTCTTGGTAGGAAGAAAGTGGATGCTTCATATCTCTAATTGTTAAAAAAGAGTGTCATTTGAGTCAACAAAAACAAAGTGCAAATCCAAATTATTCAAAAATAAATAAATAGTGATCCTTTAGTCAATGATGACTAAGCTTTCTTTTACACATTTGTTTCTTCTTGTCCTTGTTGCATCAGGTATGTCCATACTATGATATAATCATCATTATTATAGTTTTTATATATTTTTATTTATTTATTATACTACATCTTATACATTTTAATTTTAATTTTTTAAACAATTGCAGCTGTTTTAGAAGGGGACAAGGTACAAGCTAGGAGAATTTGTTCTATGGAGCTTAATCAAAGAGAGTGGATACATAAATATAAAGTGGGTGCTAGAATGGCGTTCCATCTGGAACACAGAACTTTCATTGCGTCTTCATCAATATTTGCCTTTCATCTTATTTTTTTATCTTGAACTGATATTTACGGTGGATATTTATATAATATAAGCTCTTCTTTTAATCTCTTTCAACAAAAAAGAGAGTGATTCTTCCATTGTACTCTTAGCCTTAAAGGTTGATACTCTCAAACACCGTTGAGATATGATATGATCATAAATTATAAGTCGGTTTTATACTTTGATTTAGACTCAACACAAATTTTAAGATTAACACATTATATTTAGGCACATCCAATCAAAATGTAAAAAATTTGACTAATACTTAATGGCACGACATTTGCCGTCGTCAAATACACACGACCCGTGTATTCCACGACACACTATCTCAATTTTTAATTAAAAACCCTGACGTGCTGAATATTGAGTTGTGAGAAGGGATTTTCTCAAATGATGACATTTTAGAGATTTGTCCCAATGCTCTGCCATGATCAAGTATAGTAAGACATGTGATATTATCTCAACGATTGATGGAGCAAATTCTTTTAATATTAGAGCATTAGATTTATTGGATCACTCTAAAGTGCATAATAGTAGATGTTAATCGTTGATAATGTAGAGATTAATAGTCTAGATCTCCATATTATTCTTCAAATTGTTTTCCAATTGAATTGTGACACCATATGAATACACAATTCAAGGTATACATTTTACCCCTTTTCTTTAGTCGCTATTCACTAATGTCCACAAATTTATTTTGTTCTCAATATATTTAACTATGACACTATTTGGAGGGGAGCAAATTTCCTACAATAAGTGCCTCACGCATCTACCAACCTCAACGATGTAATTTATTTGGCCACACATAAAAAAAGGAAAAAATAGAAAAAATAATACTAATTAAATAAGGGAAATGTTAACGAGTGTTTCCGGAGCACTCTTTAAGACCTATAAAATGTAATTTTTTTTTTTTGAAAATTAATGTAATCAATGCATTGAAAATTGAAAATTTTAACTTTTTTTATGAAATAATTTCTTCTTTTGAATGCTTAAAGAATGCCCCAAGAACACTCCTTAACAAGAACCATTAAATAATCATTAATTTTCAAATGAGTATAGTGTGTGTACTTTTTTGTGTGACCAAATAAAGTGTCCAAATTTTTGTGTCCACTTAAGAATTATTCTAATATAAAATAGTGGTCTAGACTATTTTATTATGTCTACCACGAACAATTTTTTTATGGACACAAATCCAAATCAAATTTATTTGGGTGCACACAAATATAAAAAATTAAAAGAAAAATTATTTAGTAACATCATTTAAATCTATTCTCTTTTAATTTTTTCATTGGTGAGTGTATGCCCAAATAAAATTAATTTAGGATTACGTCCAAGTTAGAATTTTCCCTCTACCACACATAAATATTCTTATACTCCTCCCTTTCTATTTATAAAATCTAATTGTGTGTCAATGATTAATATCCAGTATCCACTTATTAATAATAGTAATTTTGTACAGCTATCAAACTCTGTTAAATAATTTAAAGGGACACCTATAAAGTAAAAGGAACAAAAGTAGTATCAATCAAATATGAATAATGGAAAGTAGTGACTTCAATTTGGCAAAAGATATTTCAATTTTCGAACCCTATTCTGTCAGTGTCCATAATATATAGTGGACCTATGTGACTCCTCAAGCCACACACCTCAATCACCATGGCCAAACTTTTCTTCTCAAAATCCCTTCCCTTATCCCTCATCTCCTTCCTCTTCATCACCACCATTACCACAGCAAAACCCCATTCTTTCATAAAAACCATCTCCCCAACAACCCTAGGACTCCACAAACCTCAAAAACTAAGCCACATCCGCTTCTACTTCCACGACATCATCGGTGGAAAAAACCAAACCGCTGTCCGGGTCGCCTCATCTCCAACCACTGAAAAATCCCCCACGGGTTTTGGTTCAGTGGTTATGATGGACGACCCGTTAACAGAGCGTCCGAGGTCAAATTCCAAAGTTGTGGGAAGAGCACAAGGTATCTATGCTTCAGCTTCACAGAGTGAAGTGGGGTTTCTCATGGTGCTTAACTTTGCTTTCACGCAAGGGAAGTATAATGGAAGTAATCTCAGTGTTTTGGGAAGGAATACGATTGAATCCGTCGTGAGAGAGATGCCGATTGTGGGTGGTAGTGGGTTGTTCAGATTTGCAAGGGGGTATGCTCAGGCTTCAACTCATTCTATAAATGCATTAGAAGCTATTGTGGAGTATAATGCTTATGTGTTTCATTATTAAGATTAAGATGAAATTGATAATCAATTGTAGTTGTTAATTTCTTTATGTAGTTTTGTATCATTCACTTTTCTTTTCTTTTTTCATTGTTATGCCAAGCCTTGTAATAATGGGTGAACAAGAAAGTTATTGGCAAGAAATCATAAGAAATGAGTCCCTGACCCTACCATGCAGAAGAATATGTTATATGTTTACTTTTTACGTAAGAATATGTTATATTTAAGTATATGGTATCGTGGTAAATTTATCAAAATTTTGATGAACCACTCCGATTATGATAAGATCTCCAAGTTATGTTCACTCTGAAAAATTGTTTGAGACTTGATTTAAGATCGCTAGAGTTCCTTAACTGAAATAAATATATATTTAATTATTATTCATTTCTAAAAACATTATAAAATACGAAATAAAGAAAATATTTTAGATATTAATTAAATTTTAAATTACATGTTATATATTGAAGAAAAAACTAATAATGAATAACATGATTACCAATTTCTTTTATCTAATTTTATTTCTTTCGATAATTATGTTTTTTACTAGGTTTTTTTTTTCTCTCTCTCTCTTTTTTTAATGTTTTTTTAACTAGTAATAAGCTTCATATCATAATATATATCTCATTATGTATGTTCTTTAGACCTGTTTCAAAACTAATTCTCGACCTTGACGTTAGACATCCTTAGAACAGAGTGACTCATCTTACCTCTCTTCAAAATCTAAACACGCAAATGGTGTTGCAAAGATACAAATATAAATAAAATCATTTAGGTACGTACACAACAAAGAAGAAAAATAAATGATAAATAAATTAGTTACATAATTTAATATCATTAAACCATTTCATTTTAAAAACAAAAGCATTTTAATGAGTGTGTCCAAAATTTTAAAATTTAGATATGTGCCTAAGCAATTATTTCTCCTAAACACGACGTTGTTATGCACATGCTACTTTTTGTAGACAATAGTGTGGTTGGTTTGAGTAATAAAGAGCCAAACCATTTAAGCATGAGAAATGATAAGAAAAAAAAGTTCTTGGGTGGAGCTGAAGTACCTTTTTGTGCATATAACAAAAAAAAAAATTGATTAGTCCGGTGAAGATCAGAAGTATGAAGTGGTGGTTCTCCGAGAATTGTGGTTGTTGTCACGGTAATTCACGATGCTCTATTGTGGAGCATAACAAACTTTGTTGTCGGAGAAACATGATGTATGTAAACATGTTAACACTCCAATGCACAAGTCAGCATGTAGAAGATGTGGATTATGTATGAAAATTGGGTGAATGAAAGTGTACCTGAAATGTGACACGAAATCACGTTTATACGGCCAATGAGAGCGATAATCGTCTCCGTGTTTTACAACATAAAAATTGGAGGCTGTTCGAGATGGTCTAGACAGCTACGATTGATCATGGTACGCTCATGTGCGGTGACGCGCACAGAGCCTTCCGTACACCTACATGGTGCTTCTTGAGAGGAATGTGAGTCTTTGACTTTATTGAGTCTCTCTTGAACATGTTCGCATAGAGTTTTATGCCGGTAAATAAAAAAAACTAATGAATGTCAATGTTATTCCATATCTATGAATCGATAAAAAAGACGATTCTTGTAGGATTTTAAATTTTTATTTAATAATAAAATAACAAGGTAATGACGGAGTAGGTAACATTTTATTAGAGTGAAATTAATGGCGAAAGCCACAAGTTGATAAATGTCCCTTTCGTTTTTTATTTTTTATTTTGGTACCCTTGGTTTAGGGTTTAGGTATATCTTTCTTTTTCTTTTCAAACAAACAAGCCATTGTATTACACTTGTCTTTTATAAGTTACTTTTTTCTCATCCACTACTAAAAGCTTCTTGATTAACATGTGCATATGTAGACTATATATGAATATAAATTGATTAGAAGTACACTGACAAAATTAATTATTATTTTTTTAATATATACATACACTCAAATAGTTGTGTGAGTGGAGAAAATAATGCTCCTTTTTGTAAACGGACATTGTAAATTTTAACAAGTTGATGAATGAGATTTGAATCTTCGTTCAATGACATAAAACAATATTGTATTTTAGGCATGCTCACTCACTTCCTCCATTGCAAGACAACCGAAGCTCATTTTGGAGATAAGTGCTTCATTTTGCCATATTTATAAGTAATTTTTATTTTTTTATATTCATTAAATAAGTGACGTATATAAACTATATTATATTTTTGATACATCAATTATTTAATAAATTTAGAAAAAAACATAATTTGTTTATAAATATAACCGGAGGAAGTAGCAACTGATATTGTTGCATAAGAAAGATTGGTTCATTTCAGTTGTAGCACATCATATTGTTGCATATACATAATTTTTTTTATAATTTTTATTTAATTTTAATTGTCCACATCATATTTTATTTTTTAAAATATCTAAAAATTAATTTTCAAAAATAAAAAAATACAAAAAAATCAGAAAAATATTTAGGTTTTTTTCCAAATATTTTTATGAATCGGCAAAAAAATATTTTGTTTTCAAATATTAAAAATCAGAAAAGACGATAAGATTTTTTTGAAATTCAAATATTAAAAAAATCAGAAAAAATATTCGGGTTTTTTTCGAAATTATTTTTTTAAAGATTCTGGAGTTTAATTTTCAAAATAAAAAAAGTTAAAATTAGAAAAAACAAATTTGAAATTTTTTTAAAAAAGTCAGATTTTATTTCTGAAAAAGAATATTTTTAAATTTTTTCTACCAAAAAAATTATGGAAAATATTTTATTTTTAAAAATCTGGATACAAATTTTTTTAAAAAATTTAGCAAAAATTCAGATTTTTTTCAAAAATTTTATTCCACATTTTTATAAAATCTTTTTTGAAATTAAAATTTTAGAATTTTTTTATTTTTTTTACGAAATTTAAAAGTTCATTTTTTATTTTTTGAACAAAAAATATAAAATTTGGAAAAAAATTTCGTAATAATTTTTTTTCCTGAATTAAAAAAAAATCCTTACTTTTTTAATTTTCAAATTTTTAATATTATTTTTATTTCTAAATTAATATAAATGAATTTATATTATAATTTTTCCAAAAAAGTAGGCACAAATATCACATGTATCCTTAAAAAAATAAAATTAATTATACAGTCAGCACGTCACATAAAAATATATGCACAGTCAACATGCCACGTAATGTACCACGTCAGCAAATATGTACAATCATATGGGGGTGGGGTGTTTTCCGGATTTTTTTTTTACGAGGACGGTATCCAAACCGAAATTTTTTTAGGAGCGAAAACCGAAAATGACTTATATTACAGGAGTGAAAAGCACTATTAACCCTTTAATCTTTCATTGAGATTCATAATGAAAGTGAAGGTTTAGAAAGTTTATATGTAATGAACAATTTTGATATTATTGTAAAATTTTAATGAAATTTGGATGTGATTATTGGGATTAAGCTTTGATGGGAGGCTGGTTATAAGAAATTGGTTTGTTTTTTTGACTATCTTCATGTAGTGTACTTAGTGTCAAAGGAAGTGTCTGAGGCTTCATCACTATCCAAACCTCGTGGAGCTCATTCAGATGTATTTGAATAAGGAGTGTGATATTTTTGTTCATCATATTTTTTGAGAAGGAAACTCCTTTGTGGATATACTTACAAAACTAGATTCTAATAATCAAGTATCTTGTGATGGTACATCAACCATTATCATGTCTATCTTCAACCTTAACAGCTGAGAGTGTTCTTTATTAGCACATAGTTTTTTCTTTATTTTTTTTTTCTTTCTTCCTTCCTTCTCTCATGT
>Ga0209282_1002803_pt1 | contig 10198 bp, 4 predicted proteins | sample Mtrugardesep15_FD_187529 | JGI IMG/M metagenome (GOLD analysis project Ga0209282, IMG submission 187529) | Root nodule microbial communities of legume samples collected from California, USA - M. trunc garden sep15 (SPAdes) (version 2) | ecosystem: Host-associated > Plants > Roots > Nodule...
AGATTAAGATCTACTCTTAAAATAAATGATTCCTGTCTTTACATATGGGATAATTCATCGACCTATATGAATAAATAGACCAAGCCAATACAAATTCTTTAAGTGGTAAATGCTCAATTTCTTTGACCAGTGCTTTGTTTTACGGAGTTAATAATAAACACATTCTACATTGCAGTCCTTAACAAAAATACTTGGAACCCAAGTTGGTCCATAGAAATTGTGATTTTTAGTTTTTGAGAAAAGTAAATTAGAACAATTTAGTCTGTCAAGCTGAACTTCCATATGCTGATTGGTAAAATTTTCCAATCGAGCTCATCATTTTACCACATACTAAAATGAGGAATAACACAGTTCTTGACAATAATTGTAAATGGATGGATAGTCTAATATCCCTATAGCTGATGTAAATCTTTATATAGTGTCTGTTGGCTTCTCCATTAAAGAGATACAAAGCTTTAGATTGCAATTTATTCTATCACTCTCTAATTGCGAACTTTTACTTTTGTACATTTCAAACTCGTACCAGAATTATAATAAACCTTTCTTTTGTAACAAAAAAAAAACTTTCTTTGACCCCTATCGTATGGTAATGTTTGTGAATGGTGGTCTCATATTTTATTTTGTTCATTGTGTCATGTCTTGTGTTATTTGTGTTGCTGATGCTCAATTTTAGGTAACAGTGACTAAACTGGCTCTAGCAATTTTTGTGAAGAACCAAATCAGTTTTTTATTAATATTTCTCATAGATTAAATTAGATCTATATTTGTTTTATAAACATGAGTTTAGGAGGTGATCACAAGTCACAACCCAAACACTTGTGGATTAGTTATTTATGACACGTTTCTTTTAGATATTTTCCACTGCAAAAAGACCAGATAAAGCGGTGCTTCTCTTACACCAAAATCAGTTCTTGAGTTGAGGCTAGGGAATCTAGTAATAAAATCAGGCACATAAATACTCTTTCTGCTTCGATCTGTGAGATTGTATTTTCCAATGTTAGCCAATTTATAGAATGGGACATGTTGCAGATTATGAAGTCAATTGATAACATTTAATATTAACGAATTTCGGTTTTAATTTCTATAAAAAAAATTAGATTATGTTCTTGTAATTTTAGATTTTTCTATTTTTATCTTCTATGTAACCACGTCAATAGAATCTTTTAGATTCTTCTATTTTTAGTCCTTCATTTTTACGTGTCATGTATGCTTACGTGGTTAAATGAATAACCAAAAGTAGAGAAATCTAAAATTACATAGACATAATCAAATTTTTATTTTACAAGAATTAAAACCGGAATTCGTTAATATTACATAAAAAAACCCCTAACAATGTTGATAAATATCAACAAAATAACTATGTGTCTCAAGGAAGTCACATCATGTAAAAATTAACAAGAATTCCAAAATAAAAACATCATGTTTATACTACATTTGGTTTGTTTTTTGTTTTTATTTTCAATTGTAAGACAAATTAAATTGCAACTTTTATTAATTTATATGGTTTATGAATGAGGTCAGGACCAACTGATTTGTATAAAATGTTAAAACGAGACATTTTCAAATGAAGGATAATAACTTTTTATTTATTTATTTATTTTTGGTAGCTTGTGCTGGCCCTGTTATGATTTTTTTCTTTTTTTTAAAAAAACAGCATAAGGGTCATTTTATTTTTACAGTGTTTTCTGTTTATTTTTTTGTTTGATTTCCTTTTTCTAACACACTATAAGTAAATAAAAAGCACACCAAATAAATAACAAAAATAAGATTTTGTTTTTATAATGTTTTTTAATATAAACTGTCAGTAAAAACAAAAAATCTAACCAAACACCACCTTTGCCTAAGACTGAACAATATCTTAATAACTTTGTGAATCTTAATCTGGTGATGGAAAATCATCAATATCTCATGATGAAAATCATAATGGGGTCAATTTCCAGTTAATGGTGACTTGGTAGCTCAGATTCATAATGAACCACTAAATCAAGTAGGGGAACTAAATTGTAGTTTCATATACAATTTCTGTAAAGAAAGAAGAACTGTATAATTTTTTTCTTTCAAAGCTCTTCATAATGTAATACAGTATCCCATTATATAAAAATCGTTGACCTTTCCATACAAATTATTTAATTATTAGTAAATTTTAATTATTGATCGGTGCAAATAAAATGTTTATAACTTTATATGATGTCATAATTTCAATGTTCACTATGAGCTTTATAGTGGAGTTTTAGTGTATCACCTTTAAATCAGTGTATTGACAGATTATAAGTTAGTTGATAATTTTCATGACATCTTTTTGTCAAAATAAAAAATAAAAAATTCATGACATCACCCAATTTCACATCAAATTATTGGAGGAACTTTCCAAATCTTTGAATATTTTACATCACATATTTTATAGCCAAGAAAATTCATTTTTTCTTGGTTAATGCCTTGAGGGAGCAATACATGTATTGGAAGTTGGAGTTAGGTTAAGAGGTTTGATTATAATAATAATTCATTCATCAAATAAGAGTAAAATAGGCCAAATATCTCTAGTACATTTTTCTCCTTTTATTTTTATTATTTTATTTACTTTCTTTAATTGGCCACTTTGGTTTGGCCTTAATGGTAATGTCATATCACTATTTTATACAACCTCCACTCAAAAGATTGAATAACTTTGGCCTTTGCTGCCTTTGCTCATTAGTCAAAAACATTAAATTAAATTCAATGTTTCCCACCCAAATGAGAGCCCTTCAATAATAAATTATGCATTATTCAACTTGGTTGATTCCACCTTGAATCCAGAAATTAAAACCTATATATCAATGATGAAACCTTTAGTAACAAATATATACATGGTCCTGTAACAAACTTAAAAAACATATGGTCCTCATCCATGGATGCTATGCAGCATATTTTACAATTTTTATCCAATAATAAATTATTGCCGTGTGAAGTATAAAGATCCACTATAGTTTGTTTTGGAAGTATATCTGTTCACCCCTGTCCACATACATACACATATTAGATAGGCCAAAAGATATCAAAAAAATGTAGTTCAGTGGTATGAGTTGAGACATTAAACGAGTATTACTAAAGAATTCCAGGGTTCAATCTCTATTCCTATAAAAAAATTTCCTAGGGATCTCTCTCTAACTTGATAATTTAACAACTAACATTTATAAAAAAGAAAAAAAACAAATGCAGTCAAAAAAATAATTTAATTTAAATTGATGTAGAAAATTAGAACTACTAATTGTATAGTCTTTCAACACTAGAAATAAATGGCTAAAGTCTCAAATTTAAAGAAAGCTAGATGAGTTAAAAAATTGAAGAGAAAAGTAACAGGCAAAGATCTTCCTTCATCTTAAAAGGATTAAAAGGAATCAAAGAGGTACATTCCATTGATATTGATTCCAATTATGTGCATTTGCTCCCATGTTGCTTGGACAAGTTGACTAAAAAGTGTGAAACTGATTATTTCTCTCAAGCTGGCTTACTAAAATTGCCTATGAGGAATGTAATGGTGGAATATAAAATGTCTTTTTCATTAGAAAAGTAGATAATTTTATGTGATGATAGTTATGAATACCTTAAAGACTTTAAGGGAAAGATATGGTTTTGTACTTATTATAGTCATATTCACTTTTCAAACTATGCTCTTCAAGTATCAGCAGCCTCACTGCAGATGTGCTTGGTCTTAGGGTAAAAAGTGACATATCTCTTTGTTTGATTGCTCTTTTCTTTTTCTATTTTTAACACTACGCTGATTTTGAGTAAAGAGTATTTTTTTTTAGGATAATATTGTTACGAAGTTTCTACCATCGTTTAACTATGATTAATTTCAATAAAAAAACTATGAGACACACAAGATGGGTTTACCCCTCCTAATTGGTTTTTTTTTTCCATACACATTAGTTAGGAATCGAACCTTTGACCATATGCTTAAGGGTCAAAGTCCCTTACCATATAACCCAATCCATGTTTGTAGTAAAAATTCATTTTAATCCCATCAAATTATATTAAAATTTATACAAATATTAAAATTATAGTGGTCCTCGATTGATGGTGATCCTCGAAGGTTAGCTTTTTGGGAACCGGTGTTGTCTACTATTAAATCTAAACTTTCGGGGTGGCAGAGTCGCTTTCTATCTTTCGGGGGCAGGTTGGTCCTTCTCAAGTCTGTTCTGACCTCGCTTCCTGTCTATGCACTTTCCTTCTTCAAAGCTCCGTCAGGTATAATCTCTTCCATTGAATCAATTTTTTTTAGAAAAAAATTGGGGAGAAAGTGAGGATAACAAAAAAAATTCCTGGATTGCTTGGAGCTCTATTTGTTTACCGAAGGAGGGTGGAGGGTTGGGGGTGAGACAGTTGAGGGAGTGTAATTTAGCTCTGCTAGGTAAATGGTGTTGGCGGATGTTGGTGGACAGAGGAGGGTTTTGGCATAGAGTGTTGGTGGCGAGATATGGTGAGGAGGCATGGAGGTTGGGGGTCGGAGTGTTTCTTCTTGGTGGAGAGAGATAGCGAAGATTAGGGATGGTTTACCTGGTGATGATGGGGCCTGGTTTGGTGAGAGGGTGTCTAAAGTTATAGGTGATGGTAAAAGTACTTCCTTTTGGTAAGATAACTGGTTAGGAGATATACCGTTGAGTCGAAGATTTGGTTGATTGTTTGACTTAGCGACATGCAAGTTAATTATAGTGGCGGACATGTGTGCGTTAGGATGGGAGGAGGGGGGGAGAGGCGTGGAGGTTGAGGAGAGTGTTGTGGAAGTGGGAAGAGGAGATGTTAGAGGAGTGTAGGCAATTACTTGATGGTGTTATTGCGCAGGCTAATATTCTTGACAGGTGGCAGTGGGATCCAGATATTCATGAAGGTTATACTATCCGAGGAGCATATCAGATTCTGACAACTCAGGTTTCTTCCACAACTGAAGCAACAAGAAACCTTGTATGGCATAACCAGGTTCCCCTTAAGGTGTCTATTGTAGCTTGGCGTCTGTTGAAAGACTGGTTACCGACCAGAGTGGATCTCCTTCTACGAAGCATTCTCCAGGCCGAGGGGGTTAGGTGTGTGGCAGGGTGCGGCTTTGAGGAGTCAGCGTCCCATCTGTTTCTTCATTGCGAAGTGTTCGAGTTGTTATGGCAATACATCAGGACTTGGATTGGCATGTCCGACGTAGATCCTCTCAATATTAGCGAGCATTTCCTTCAATTTATGCATTATACAGGTCATTCAAAGGCTCGACGATCTTTTCTCCAATTACTTTGTCTTCTGTGCGTTTGGTTGATATGGAGTGAACGTAATAACAGGGTATTCAACAACATAGAAACTCGTATTTTACGGTTATTAGATCAAGTTAAATTTCATTCATTATGGTGGTTTAAAGCTAATAATGTCACGTTTGTGCACGGTTCTCAGAGATGGTGGTCGGACCCCTTACTGTGTCTGGGTCTTGACTGACATTATTATATTGTAAATACTTTGTAAGACGGTTTGTCTTTTGGGGTGGCTCCTTGGTACAACTTGTACTAGGGAGTTTCGTCGCCTTTGTTAATATATGTCATTTTTGATTTCTTAAAAAAAAGTATTTGAATATATGAAAATTTGCAAAAATATCTTTATGTGAACTTTTTTTTAGTAATTATGTAGACCAAATTGATTAGCTGAAGGCAGTGCACATTTAAGGATTAAACTTACTATTAAAAACACATTTATGTATTTTTTTTTTGTAGTTTTGACACAATAAAAAGACACGCATTTAATAATCAAGATGAATATTTATTCGCTAATTTTGGGTGGGGTTGGAAAGCTCGAAATATCATTTTTCAGTGCTCATAAATATTTATTCGCTTTAAGTTCTTACTATCCACGTAATTCTATAAGAAAGAGACGAATTAGAGCAATGCTATATTTTTAGAAAAATAACATCAAAAAATTTTCAAGAATAAAAAGTAGTCAATCACAATATACTATTTGCCACAATTTAAGAAGGTGTGACTGAAAATAGGAAGTAAACAAATAAATCATGCAATTAAAATTTGACAGTTGTGTCTTGAAAAATTCTTGATGTTATTTTTCTAGAGAAATAATATTTTCCGACAAATAATTTCATTAAAAATAAAAAATTTATTGATTTTCTCTAGTATATATGTAAACCATCTTTTTTTCTTAACTAGATATCTATGTGCGTAGTTGTAGAGATTAATTTCTCGAATCGAATAAAACTACAATGGATTACAAAACTCTTCCTCAAATGACTGAATTTGAACCCAAAACCTTTATTTTAAATTAAAAGATATCCGTTACCATCCCATTCAACTGCTCTTCGATTATAAGTAGAAGTACTTTAAAATAACAAAAAATAGAAGCGGATGACTAATAATTGATTTGATTAAAGGGACCTGTTATGTATCCCCGTGAGCTTAGCTCAGTTGGTAGGGATATTGCATTTTATATGCAGGGGCCAGGGTTCGAACCCCAGACACTCCACTTCTCCACAATTAAATTGTGTGAGCTTTAGCTACTAGGCTACTTGACAAAAAAAAAAGGGACCTGTTATGTGATCAGCAAATTAATTGGTCGTCTAACTGCACATGGGAAGATAATGAAATTAATTAATGCAGTGCTTTGTTATTTATTTGCATACTCTTGATATATGGATGGTAAGAATTTAGAGGTCAAAAATAAAAGACGAACCATTACCCATTCTTTTACAGCCAAGTTTTTGGGACAGCCTTGCTGTCTCCGCTGTCCAAACTTAATACAAGGCTGTAGAATAAAGGAGTTTTGGGTGGGTGGGTGTGTAACAAATTAACATAACATCTTATTATTCTATCTCTTTCCTTGCCCTTTCAGTGAAAACATAACATCTTAATAATAAAAAAGATAATAATTAACTATGAGGAATTTTAAGTTAGAGAATTGTCTTATAACACCTAGAAATAAGTATTATTAATCTTGTATTGCACATTTTAATGTTTTTTCCACGCTTTTGGATTTCGTTAATGACCTATGTGAGGTAGTCACATCATTTCTTGAGTTGTACTCATACAATCAATCTAATTGTTGAATATTTAGAAACCTAATTCAATTAACTACAAATTTTATGCACATCCCAAATTATAATTCATCCATCGTCCATTCTTAAACTAGTGATCAATCAAAACATCCCGTGCTGAATTTCCCGCTTTTGGGAGTCACTTTCAAAAATTATTTTGAAACAAAAAAAACTATTTGGTTCGGACATAGAGAGTAGAATAGATGATTGTCGGATTTGAAAGTTTATTTTAAGGGGGTCTTTATTTGCTTGGGATGAAGGAATGTATTTGATTAGTTTGGTTCAATTGTCGGCAAGAGATAATGAGTGGAGTTGTCGATTGACGCTCGTGGATCTTTTTCGGTAAACTCCATTTACCTATATCTTTGCAATCCAAATTTTCCCTCCTCTTTTGATAATTCAAGAGGTAAGCTTCTTGTTAAGAATTGGGGGAGTTATGCTCCCTCAAAAGTCGTTGTTTTTTCTTAGCAATTGCTTCTTAACCATCTTCCAACAAAGAAAAAAACATTTGAAGAGGCGTGTGATTCGAAATGTTTTGGAGTTGTGTTGTTCATTTTGATATGAAATTTTCAAATGGATTGGTGTTGTTATTCTGCTCCCAAGGAAAGTTTCAACATTGTATGAGATTTTCTCTTCCTTGGTCCCAATCGAAAAAGGGGAGAAAGGGGTTTTGTTGGGTTGTCATACAACTTTGGTTAATCTAGAAGACGCAAAACGAAAAAACATTGGTTAATAGTGTTTTACCCCCTGTAATATAAGTTATTTTCGGTTTTCTCCTGTAATTTTTTTTTTTGGATTTCGTCCTTGTAATTTGAAGGTTTTTGGTTTTAGACCTTCATGGATTTTGACTGTACAAAATCGATGATATGGAATGGGGTAAACCAAAATTTGATCAAATTAACAGGGGGTAAACTGAAATTTGCACAAATTTCAGGGAGGTAAATTGAAATTTCCACAAATTACAGGGGGTGGAATTTTTCATGAAGGTCCAAAACTAAATAAATTTTAAATTACAAAAACGAAATCCCAAAAAAAATATTTTACAGGGACGAAAACCAAATATATTACAAAAATAAAACACTATTAACCCAAAAAAAATTACTGCAAAGACTTTAAATCCTTTGAAAATAGTTGATGATATAAAAATTGCATTGTGGAATTTATTTTTGATTTTTTTGGATAGAAGTCTGTGTCCTCTGGGTAAATATAGAGAATCCATTTCACACTAAAAACATGTTGTGGTTAAGAAATTTGATTTGAAGAAGTGGAAAAGTGTATCCAATTCAAGAAAGAAAGACATACATTGTCCAAAATCTTAAATTCCAAAAAGTAAAGATTGCACTCAAATTCAGCAAGATTAACTCCCATTTTAAATCATAACGTACTTAATGTCCCATGTCCACCATTTTGTGATTTAGCATTTCCGTATTAATAATGACCACCATTTGATTTCCCAAATCTAGCTAACATTGTTGTTTATCCAATACACTTTTCTACTTCATCTTGATCTATATTTCTTGTTACCCTATGTAAATTATAAAGTTAGTAGCGTGCTATATATTGTTTTTAGATAATATTTTTTTAGGCATTGTCCTGAAACTTTAGTTAAGAAAATTTAAAATAGAAAAGTTTAATTGAAAACAATAAGTTTTTGACTTTTACAAAGTTAAATATTTCACTTTTCCACAATTCTTAACACAATCTTTATATATTGGTTTTTATAACTAATGTCCAGGAGTTACTAGTTAACATTATCCTAAATTAAATTGTTGTTATATAAGGGGTGAAGTTATGCCTTCTCCATATGGGTAGCTTTGACTACTCCAAAAAATATATTTTTTATTTTAATAATTTAGTATATTGTTAGGTATCAGAGTAACAAAATATTATCACGCAGCTAAAATAAGAGACGAGAAAAGAGAAACTGAACACACAATATTTACGTGGAAATCCCTCAACAAATAAGGAGAAAAACCACGGGGGAAGAGTAGAGAACTTTCACTAAGTGAAAGAAATTACAATACCTCTCTAAATACAAAAAGAGTACAATTACCACTCTCTCTTATAAATAGGATAATACTTACTAACACAAACCAGAAGAAACCTCACAGAACAAACTAATTTTTCTCTCTATATTTTTCCACTAACTACTCTAAACAAGTTTTACTTCTTGTTGTGTTTTTACTGATTTGAGATACAAAGAATGGTTTACGGGCAAGCTATAAACAAAGCCATTGCCCAACCACTTACATTTATGGCATGGTAGAAAATTATTACTAGCCAACCAATTTGTGTTGAAAAACCATCCACCGAAAACTAAATGTCAAATAGCTTCTGACATGTGCTACCAAAATTCAACAAAATTGCTTTACCCATTTCATGTGTTCATAATTTCCCACTTAAAGCTACTTTCGTGAGCATTCAAAATATCTCTACCTTGCCAATTTATGCTGCTACATTTCCAGTAGATCACATGAGGATCGACACCTTACAAACTTGTCAGCGTTGACTGGCTTTGTCATTACATCTACTAGGTTATCATTGGTGTGAATCTTTTGCATATCCACACTTCCCTCCTCTACTACTTATCGAATAAAATGATATTGAACGCCAATGTGCTTTGACCTTGAATGAAAAGCTAGATTCCTTGCAATGTGCAAGGCACTCTGATTGTCACAATACACAGTAATTTGCTCCTGCTTGTGCCCGAGTTCCTCCATTAACCTTTGCATGCAAATAGCTTCCTTGCATGCTTGGGTAGCTACCATGTACTCCGCTTCTGTCGTTGACAGAGGTACAACAGTTTGTAACTTAGATAACCAACTTACTGCTCTTCCAGAAAGCGTGAACACATAACCACTACTAGATTTTCTTTTATCATGATCACCTGCAAAATCTGAATCAACATAGCCCCTGACAGTAAACTCTAATCCTCCGAAACATACCGCAACACCTGAGGTTCCTTTAATGTATCTCATGATTCTCTTAACAACATTCCAATGCTCTTTACCAGGATCTGCCATAAACCGACTAACCACTCCCACTGCTTGTGCAATGTATGGTCTTGTACATATCATGGCATACATAAGGCTTCCCACCGCTGATGCATACGGTACTCGAGACATTTCCATCCTCTCCGCTTCATTGCTG
>Ga0209282_1002804_pt1 | contig 10196 bp, 4 predicted proteins | sample Mtrugardesep15_FD_187529 | JGI IMG/M metagenome (GOLD analysis project Ga0209282, IMG submission 187529) | Root nodule microbial communities of legume samples collected from California, USA - M. trunc garden sep15 (SPAdes) (version 2) | ecosystem: Host-associated > Plants > Roots > Nodule...
CTTAATTAAGATGGATTAAGCACATATATGCAAGCAAATGCATGATTTCAAATGTGACCTCCTAGTCCTCCTATTCTATTGTGTCATAGCTGCACATGAATTGATGTTTTTGATTTTAACATTTAAGTTTATTGTTTACCTCGCTTTTACATAAATGGATTCAACCATAAATCATTTACATTCAACTTAATTTTTGTTATAATTAATTTTACAAATCAATTTTTGGAATTTCTAATGATTTATATCAAATATTGCAAAGAAAAATTGAAGATATTGTAAATGATATGTCATTAGATAAAGTATCAGGTGAAAGATTGCAAAACATGAGAGAAGACAATTGGCATAATTTACTCATCAATGAAGTATCATGGATGATGCATTCATATGCTACAAGGAAAACCAAAGGAAACTTTAAAAATGTATTTCTATTAGTATTTTCAAAAACTGAAGTCACACAGAGAGCTTACAATTCTTAGATATTAAGGTATTTTTAACTTTTTGATATAAAATGGTATTATAATTTTTAGATGTGAAACTTTTTTATTTATTTTTAATTTTGGATATATAATGATACAATTTCCCAATAACCAACCAAGAGTGATCATTCAATTCTATCTTAAATATTCGCACAGGAGAAACATTATGTGTTTGAGGTGACGCAGCACACACATACTGGAGGGGTGGGAATGCACCTATTATGAATGTGGATATGAGTCATTTTCAAAGTTCAAAAATGACAAATTCAATTAATATTTGGTAAAATTTAGAAGATGTGTTAAGATGCAAACTCTGCTAGATAAGTTTTATTTTAAATAAAATATTATTTGTAGTATTTAAAAGACACCACCTTGTACCGGAAAAAGGCCTCACCTCACTACAACATTAGCTAGTATACACACTAATCTTTAATTGACAAAGATGAAGGAAAATTAAGTATCGCTCAAAACTCCTCCGACACGTGTCTTAGTCGTTGCGCTGCGGTCCGTTTCCAGGCTTCACTTGCGCGATTTTTTGCATTAATTTTTTTTTATTGTTTAATATCCTCGTTATATTAGAGATTCGCATTAGAAATTCTCACTTATACGAGACCACTAATATTAAAAGGAAAATGCATGTTTACACACCAACTTAAAAATCGACACATAATTCTACGTGAAGGACATTTATTCCAACGGAGAATCCTTCATCACATTTGGTTAAAAAGTGGTTATGTCAACGATTAAAGTAAGTGAACAATAGTGAAGCAGTCAGATTGGTGAAGCAATAGACATTGGAACAATAGTGTTCAAGACTACCATAAATTTACTATCAAATACCATTTTCTCTATGGATTTGATTCACTCAAATGGTGCAGCCGGAGAGTTTAAGGAAGTGGTGACGAATATTACCAAACTTGCTGGAACACCAAATGTGCCTGATTTTTTTCCTGCATTGAAGATGCTTGATCCACAAGGCCTAAAAAGAAGACAAACAAAAAATGTTGGGAAACTGTTAGACATCTTTGAAGACTTGGTTAACCAACGTTTGAAGATGAGGGAAGGCACAAGTGTAGACAACAATAAAGACATGTTCGATGCCACGCTTAACATTTCCAAAGACAATGAGTTTATGGACAAAAATATGATTCAACATCTATCACATGTATCATACACTTTTTGTCCAAAGACAATGAGTTTATGGACAAAAAGTATATGATACATAATGATTCATCACTTTTTAGCCACTGGGGTTTTTTTTTGAAGACCGAGTTTTCTCAGCTTTTTCTGATCTTTTTTTACGCAAGCAACTTGCCAACTGCAGGCGTATCATTACGCGTGCAGACGACCTCCATTTCGCTCGAGAGGATCTTGAGTTAAGGTACATGCCCTTTGGCTTAGGGTACAAGTTTACTTGTTCTTCTACTGCTGCTTGCAAGGGAAGTCGAAGATTCAGGAACATTACCTCGCCACTTCCTGGTGCGGATGGAGATTACCCTCTAGACAACCTCTGTCTTACTTGTTGCCTCGACATTGAGATTGCTTGGTTCTTTGACTACTTCCGTTTCCTTGATCTTGACTTTTTACTTTAGGAAAACTTTAGAAATCGTTTCTGTAATGTGTCGAAATGAACACATTTTAGTTATTCACCAAAACTTCGTCATAATGTATTTTGGTCCGGTAGCTAGTCTTTTGTTTTAATCAATAGTTCTTTCGGCAACTTTCATTCGGCACTTGTCTTTAATCTAACTTCGAGAATAATAAAGAAGATAAAAATATTTTATTCTCTTTGATTCTCTTCCCGTCCTTAATTTCTTTGGACCTTTATCCTTACTCGAAAAGGATCTTATCATTTTGATAAAGTACAAAGTCAGGATCAATAGTTCTTTACGGTGAAAGAGCGATTTTTTTTCCTTCAATTTTACTGAAGTTCAAGTCTCCTGCATCTCGATACTGGTATACAGTTGACAAATGTATTATCGATATACCAATGTGCCATAATTGTTTTAGCTTCTATACTTTTTTCCTGAATTATTTAGCACCTTGCTCATACTATATCCACTCATCAATCATCATCGTTTGGTAGGTTGAGTATATTAGTTTTTCCACCAAACCTTATTCGTACTTTATTTTAGCTTAAACACTGTCCTTTCCTTCTTTGATGATAATTTTTCCTTTTGAAATACATATGATTTTAGTCCAAATATATCATGGTTAATTGGTTATGCAATGTTTGGTTTTTTTTTCTTTTCAGATTTCATTCAGCATGACTACGTGGAATAGGAAGGAAAGAAGAAATCATCTTCAATTACCACTCATAAAATGGAGTAAATTTGATCTATATTTAGAGAATGATTTTTTATTTTTCTTTGTACAAGATGCTTCAATAACTTTGAAAACATGTCACCCGCACACACTTGATCATAGGTGTTTCTCTCTCTAATCCATATTTCTAAAATGGAAATATATGGTTGAAAATTATATTTAGTTTGACTTTAAAGAAATTGTATTTTATTGATCTTCTTTTTTCTACTCCATTTTCTTTATCTTATGCCATACACCTTTAGTTTGTTTACATACATTTCTATTAAACACTGTTGTAAATTTAGTAAATAAATATTTCTTATCATTTTTTTCTTCAAAAATACAACCTAAATAAAAATTTGAGATATTGAGTATTGTTCGAAAGAATGTATTAAGCTTCCTTGCTAAAAAGATGTTAGATCAAAACAATAGACGATTAATTAGTTATGCATTCTAAATTGATACTTAAATTTTATTCTGCAAAAGAACTATTCTGTGTTCAGACTGATTTTTATTATAAGAAAAGTTTTCAATTCTTCGATGTTGATAACAAGAAAAGGGTGAAAATATATATTGCATATAACAGTACTAATTGCATTGTTTTTCATATATTTTAATTTTCATATTCTACTTTTATCTCACTTCACTTTTTTTTTTTAATTGAGAGTGTTACACGTATTACTACGCTTTTTTTTGGGACAAAAATGAATTACAACTAAGTTTTAAGTGGTCTATTTCACTTATTTATTAATTGTTCCCAATTTATTTTTCGAGTAATCTACATCAACAACTTGGTAGTGTTATTTTCGAAACAATTATTTATCAAAAAACATCAATATATTATCTTTTAACTATAATAGTTATCAAGAATAATTCAACAAAATTTGCCCATGCGTCCCACTTTTTATTTCCATATCTTTACTGACTTGTCATGACTGGCAGAAGCAACCATCCCTGTCACTGGTGATTGTGCTAGAGCTGATATTACACCCTCGTGAGCTGGTATGGTCATACATTTGTTTTCAGCCATGTGCCATAGCTCCAATGACTGTAAATCATCAATGAAACAAATGAAAAACGAGTTAATCGAGTAATATGCTGCAAAAAATGTTCACAGCATGTTAAGCCAATATCCTAAATAATAACTTTTTTATCTTTAGAAAAACAGCATCCAAATGCAAGCTAATATGTGAAATCATAATTAAACCAGTCTATATTCCTTTACGGCTTTACTTTATTTGATATTGATGACGAGAAATAAGCAGTCATTGGCAGGGGACTGGTGTTGATCGGACTACCAGGGGTTAAGCAACGTAATCATTGGAAGACGATAAAATTAATCTTTTAATATCTTAGTAGATATCAGATAACTCGTTATAACAGAGACACTAACTGGCATCATCAATAACTCTCATCTACTGAAGAGCCTAACTCTACTAACTGTTAAGTAAAGACTAGTTCACGAAAAAACCTGAAAAATATAGTAGTAAACTCGTAGCTTTGATATGTGCAGACATACCTGGTATCCTCCGATAACCAAGAGGTTGGAGTAACTTGGGTGAAAAACACAAGAATGAAACATGTTTCCACTGGAATTAAGTTCATGAATGCAATCACCAGAGGCAAGTGACCAAACTTTGACAGATTCTTGACTCACAGATGCCAAATAATCTCCATTTGTATCCCAGCATACACAATGTACCTCCCCAGAGTGTCCCTAGAAATACATATAATTCTAAGTATAAATAGATATGAAAGGATAATATGATAAAAGTCTGAAGAGTTGTATTTTAATTTTCGATTTATTGTCCTTGTTTACACCTGTAATGAGTGCATTTGCCTGTCAGTCTCAACATCAAAGAGAGACACAACATTGCCAGATGCTGCGGCCAGAAGGTGTCCACTCCTTGGCTGAAACCTCACCTGTGTAGATCCTCCCTGCTTGATAAATTTAATGAGGTTCAGGAGAGAGAATATGCCATCACATTTATGAGAGCAAAATCAAATAAATTTCGGACATGACCTTAAAAACACGAGTACAAGAATATTGACTAATATTCCAGAAGCGAATCTCATTGTTATCATCACAGGAACAGAAAAGGTCATTTTTCTTAGGGTGGAAATCAAGGGATGCAACATGTGAAGTATGACCGCTATATGCCTGCAAAGAAAGGCTTGGCTGCAAAAGTAATAGCCAAAGGTGAGTGCCAGCTTTAAGCAAACCAACATTTGAAATAGAAACGTCATACTATTGTCCAAGGCATAAGAGGTATAAGCATTGAGCACCTGGTTTCATTATAACACTAAATACCAAAGGACAAATATTAAAAAAGAAAAATCAAGATATTTCTTATAGATATATACATATCCCTTTGATAGAAGTTTTATCCACTGGGGTATGAAGTTGTAATTTTAATACGAGGACTGTAAAACATACAACAACAACCAAACCTTACACCACCAAGTGGTTAATTTCTGTTTACGACTTCGTGTTTGAAATTTTAAATCTTTGTGAAATTTCTGTAAAATCCACATGTAACCCCACCAAACCCTCCCAATCTGTGCCATCATAACTTTCAAACCTGCAATTATTGAGTTCTTCCTTTCCATTTCTCCGAAGCCCACTGAAGCAAAACCCAACTAACACTTGGAATACAAGTCCACAACCGGAGTCAACACAATATATAGATCATGTGGCACCATTTTAACACCAAACCCATGAACTTTCCTCCCAAAACAATTACACAAATGGAAAGAATAAGCAAAATGTACAACCTCTTTCTGGTTATTCCCTGTGTATACCTCTTTGGGATACAACCTCATTAAAGAAGAAATTATTCTCTCTCTGCCCAACCTAAAAGGTTCAACTGAAAATGATGCAGAATGATTCCCTTACCATTTTCCTCCACCACACTCATTTGCCTACCCCCACCAACTGCCACATAAGCAATTCTTCCTTAAGTTCCCTACTCAAACACTTTATTGGAATTAGGCCCAAACCAGGTATCCTACCAGATTCAGAAACCTTTAAAAAAACCAACTCAAAAGCCAAATAAGGGTGAATTGCATGATCATAAAAATATCCTTTTTTTTACGACGTGAAATATAGGTTTTAGTAAATGGAGAATGTTAAAGAGTTCCCCAGGGCATTGGTTAAGCATCCAAAACAAGTAAGTTTTCGTAAAAAAGAAAAATATAATGAAGAGTGTGTCTCAACTACACCATCAACTATATATAATGAATATCAGTAAATATCAAGATATAATTTTCCTATATAGTATATACTATATTTACTTAACACTAAACCTAGACACAGCACCTAGACAATACTGGCATTCATTCTTACAGAAAGTAGGGCGGATATAAGGTTGGTTTGGTGGTTGGGGTGGGAGAGTTAAGGAGTGGAGTGATAAGGAGGTTGAGGGTTTATCCCACCCACAACATAAGACAGGTATACTGACAAATGTCATTCCAAAAACAAAAAAAAAGTCTTAACAGTAATTAAACTTATAATCCCCATGGGGAAGAGAAAATTGAATTCAATTAGAATGAAAGCATGTTATAATCCCGTATACACAGGAAAGGCCAACACTAACAGTTTAAAGAGAATTAAAATAAAACATTACATCAGCAGCATCCCAAAGCCGCACAGTTGTATCAAACGAAGATGTTGCCAGCTGAGTTGAATTTGGTCTGAAGCGAACGTCAGTAATAATAACAGTGTGTTCCTCTGGCGTGCTCTGCGTTTTCAGTGTCTCCATATTCCAAAGAACAACCTAATGACAAGGGATAGGATAAGCATCTGTATCTTTTGCACAATAAAAATCTGTTTGTTATGAAAGTTAAAAATGAAAGTGCCAAATTTACGGATCTGTTTATAAGTTTAAATTGGTGGAAAACTGACCCATGAATCATTCATTCCAATTTTTCTCCCCATACCATACGGATACTAGAAGTAAACTTCTGGCGCTACTTTTATTTTCAGATAAACCAGAAAAACATGCCAACGTCCGATGAATACAGAATTAAATCATGTGTTCTATGCAATTCAACTTAAAAAACAATGACACTTAATTGTTCGCTGCACAACAAGCTAGCCAGCTACCTATGGAATATATTCTTTATTGTTTAAGAGTATTAGGTGTCTTCCTCTATTTTATAAAAGTTCCACCAGGTTACTTTTAAAAGTTTTAGCAAAACTAGGGAGTAGTGAGGCCAATATTATTTGATGGTGTTGAATCTCTACTATTCTTTAGTTCATTTGGTGAGGGCAGAATATAAGGATCTTTTAGGGTTCTCCCTTCCTTTGAATCTACTTTGGTAAGGGTTTCGTTTTTACCTTGGATTTGGTTTTCTGCTCACTTCCACTTCAAAACAACGGATTGGATTTATCTGAGGTTTAATTTTTTTTACACAGGATTCTTTTGATTTGGATAATTGTTCTTGTTATATATAGAAATCAAAATAACAGATTGGATTTTTTATTGCTGACGTATTGTTAGACAATAGAATAAAGGCCTTTGTAACATAAATAAATGTATTAGTATCTTCAATTGTAGTATTAAATAACAATAACAAGTTTATATTCATGCAAGAAGACAGCAGACCAAATGGCTGGTCCTTCTTTACCATACTTAATGTATCAATATTAACTTATTTGTAGCCCCTTTAAAATTGATTCAATTCTATGACATGGCAAAATAAGGTTTCATCAAGTAACGTTTCTATCAATACTATACTGTATCCATGCTTCGAAAATGGTCATGTCATAACTATGACCTATTTCTGCACAATCCCCATAAACTAAAAGATTTCCTAGAAAACATCCCTCTCATATATAGACAATATACCGGATACTGGTTTTTACTTGTCAAGGCATGTATTGCAAACTTGTCTTAAACATAAACATCTATAGATATTAGTCAATCCAAGTAATCGAAGTTGGTAAACCCATTTACATGGCAGTTATTTCAGAAGAGAATGACTTTAGTTGAAGAAAGGAAATTATAGGATATTGATTGAAATAGTCATCATCAAAATTCTATCAATCTAGTAAAAAGGAAAGGTTCTTTATCTGCATAAATTATTACTCAAGCCCACAGTACGATAACTTCATGTAATGTAATCAATTGGATACATTCCTCTTTTTCCCTTCAAAATCTTCATCATTATGGATTTAGCCTAGGAGAACAAAAGAATCAACAGCAGCAGAAGACCACAAAATGCTTGCAAAAAGATGCATTTTCTTTCCTTCTTGACAATATAGCATCTTATTTAGGGCTTAAAATTCGTATTATATTGAAACTTGAGCAAAAGTTCAGAAAAACACTTGGCTTGGTTTTTTTGACAAAAGACAAATGTCTGAAACTCAGTAATAATAGTCAGCTAACTAATGCAAGGTGTTATAGTACAAAACAACCATCCGTCAAACCTTGACCCGGCAACTTAACCTTTCGAGTGAGTTGATTCTTAATATTAACAGAGGCTATATGACTATGTGGTCAAGAATCAGCATGAGGAAAAATGTATTGTGTGACAGTTTATGGTACCAAAGAACGATAGACACGAGATACTCAGGGTTTTGGTCTTTAGTTCACAACTTAAGTACTCCCTCCGTTTCACAATGAGTGTCGTTTAAGGTTTTGGCACACAGATTAAGAAATGGAATGAAATAATCATTAGACATAACACTTTTACTAAACTGCCCTTACTTTATAAGAAAAAGACAAACTTAAAGTTGCATTGAAAATTGTGTGAGAGAAAAATTGGAGTATTTACTGAGGGTAAAGTTGGAAGAAGAAAATTAAAGTTGTATTGAAAAATGTAAAGTGACATTCATTTTGAAACAATTCTTTTTAGCTAAAGTGACACTTATTAAAAACTTACCGTCTTAACTAATTTATGACAGTGCCTTTTCTATGCGTTAAAAACTCAAGTTAAATTTTACCCATGCCTGTTAAGATGGAATCATATACCAAGCAGTACAACCTAATCATATTAAAAACAAATGCCTTGTATAGTGACAGGATAGACACTTATTCTGTCATGCATTTGGTGCACACATGATAAGAAATATGATGGTATTATTTTATTATATCTTGTGTTTGGTGCACACTTGTTATTGTCATGAAAAGAAATGTATATTATATTTAAATTACAAAATTATTCTTGTGAAAAAATGCATATTTTTTTATGGAAAAATTATGTTCATATTTGTTCAAACAAATAATCAAAATGATAAATATCTAACAAAAACAAGCATTTTCTGCAATTAACCAAATGATGATAGCAGAACCTGTTACATAGTATTTCAATGGAAGAAAATCGAATTTGTTACATAGCAGAACCTCTGCTACATAGCAGAACTTTATGATTATATCTTCCATTGGAAAAAAAATTGAATTTGTTCTCCTTTGATTGAACAAACATAGGTAATATCAATTCTCCCCACATAATATAATATAATATAATAAACATATTTTCAGTCTTAGTATAATTATTGGATTACTCTGCAATCACCTCTAAATCAGTAAATTAAAGAATTAAATTCATTTTACCTTCTTGTCATGTCCAGCACTGGCTAATAATTTCCCATCTGAAGAGAAATGACAGCAAACAACTTTTCCATTGCTTTTGTGTATAGAACTAACTTCACTGAAGGAAAAGCCTGAAATGGACCTATACAGTCAACGTAAATAACAAAAACCTATAGGCACATAAGTACATTAAATTACCTTTTGAAGAATCTGTAGCATGCTCGGCAGGGTTCCGTTTCAACGTCCCAAATAAGTCCTTTCCATCACCATCATCCTGTGAGAGAAATGATTCCACATTATCATCTAAGGAGCCAACATCTCCAAAATGTTCCAAGCCATCCTGCAACTAAAACAAAATGAACTATGAAGGACTATTTATACTCTCTAACATAACCATAAGATTCAGCTAAAAATATAGGGAAACAATACATAAACTCTAAGAGCATAGTGCACAGATTTTCAAGTCTCAAATCCTTTGCAAATCAAGAATATTATTGACACATTATCAAACTCTGTAATATATTTAATTTAATGACCCATGCAGAGTAAAAACAATTAAATAGCATTAATATTATATAATGATTAAATTATCATTTACATCAGCAGGGAAGCATTATCATGTTTTCCTAACATTATAGATACGAGGAGGAATCTTTTCAGTAATAAATCATTTACCAAAAATGAAAGGCATTGGGTAGCCCCATACTCCTACTTTAATATACAGGGTGGTGTACCATAACATTTCTTACATCAAATGTTTCATTTGGAAGCAACATACAACAACAGCCAAGCCTTATCCCACTAAGTGAGGTCGGCTATTTGTAAGCAACATATGTAGGAAAAATACATTAATAATTCTCCCCAGGTAATGCAAGTTACA
>Ga0209282_1002805_pt1 | contig 10194 bp, 6 predicted proteins | sample Mtrugardesep15_FD_187529 | JGI IMG/M metagenome (GOLD analysis project Ga0209282, IMG submission 187529) | Root nodule microbial communities of legume samples collected from California, USA - M. trunc garden sep15 (SPAdes) (version 2) | ecosystem: Host-associated > Plants > Roots > Nodule...
GCAGAAAGAAGAGGGTAAAGATGGAAACTATCTTGTGAAATCACTAAACTTGATTCTGGACAACGCAAAAGCTACAATATGTAGCTTCGATTAAAATCGATTTTAAAAAGATGAATCACGTTCATAATTGAATGCCAAACATCCTTCAAATTTCAAAAAACCACGTTTGTAGATGCTGAACGTGCGTCCAGAGCTTTTAAACGTGAAACCAAACAGGGGCTTAATTCAACATGTGTTTGTCTTAAATTTGATGAATAAAATGTTTAATAATACTATGTTTACACGAAATCAGGGGCGGAGCTATGTATAGAGTTGTGTGGGCATGTGCCTGCAATATTAATTTCATTCTAGTTCTAGTATAACAAGGTTATACCAACTAATGTACTTATATTACTTATTAGAGAGAATATTCATTTTACCAAAGCAAAATTAGTCCTAATACACCATTGACAAAAAAGAAAAAAATAGTCCTATTATTTAATATCTCATTTATTGATGAATTGCTCAATTAAACATAATATAGTATTTATTTTGTGAGACCAGCATCAAACTTCATGATCACGGAACCTCTATTTATTAATGAATTGAACAATTGCAACTACTAGCATTTTGGTGAGACCATTTTCCCAACCTTGAACCTCATAATCATGGAGCCTCTAACATTTTGGTACTCCCTCGTACTTACATTACTTGTTACACCCCTCATCATCAAATTTTTGATCAAACATAACACCCATAAATCAGGAAAACTTACACTCCCTCCAGGGCCTAAACCTTGGCCAATCGTAGGTAGTCTCCCGGAAATGATAGCAAACAGACCTACTTTAAAATGGATACAAAAGGTGATGAGTGAACTAAACACTGAAATTGCATGCATTCGATTAGGAAACGTTCATGTAATTTTAGTTAGCAGTCCCGAAATTGCACGTGAAATCTTGAAAAAACAAGATTTTGTTTTTGCTTCAAGACCCATCACTTGGTCTACCGAGTATCTTACCGGTGGATATCTAAGTGCAGCACTCACTCCTTATGGAGAACAATGGATGAAAATGAAGAAGATCATCATCAATGAATTAGTTTCAACAGTAAGGTATAAATGGCTTCAGGGCAAGAGAGTAGAAGAAGCTGACAATCTTGTGAGATTTGTTTACAACCAATGCCTCAAAGGTGGAGGAAAAGGACTTGTCGATGTGAGAGTTGCTACACAACATTATGCTGCAAATATTATAAGGAGATTATTTTTAAATTTGAGGTACTTTGGAAAGGGTAGTGGGGATGGTGGGCCCGGTTTAGAGGAGGTTGAATATGTGGATTCACTTTTCACAATGTTACAATATTTATATGCTTTTTCTGTTACCGATTTTGTTCCATGTTTGCGGGGCTATAACCTAGATGGTCGTGAGAGAATTGTGAAAAATGCTTACAAGACTGCAAAGAAATACCATGACCCTATCATTGAGAATAGAATTCAAGAATGGAAGAATGGGAAAAAGACAGATAAAGAAGATTTGCTTGATATTCTCATATCTCTCAAAGATGCAGACAACAATGCCCTATTGACTGAGCAGGAAATCAAGTCTATTATTTTGGTATGTATATCTCCTTTTAGTTAGCTAGGCATAGATCATTGTTGATCTTTAATCAGCGGTGAAGCTAACGAATTTTATACCAGGTGGTCAAATATAAGAAGAAAAACATTTAAATAAATATATAGCTATTTATTTGAAAAAATTGTGTTCAACAACACTTCAAAGAGTCAAATTCATCTACAACCAACTTTGTCTATACTTACGATGTAAACAACTAAGTAATTTTATTTTTTTAGTTTTCTCTTTGCAATTTTTATTGCTAACAACTCTCTTTGTAATTGCTTAAGATACTGAAAATGTCAAAATAAGATAAAATAAATCTATTAAACAAATGGTAATTTTATTCGTATTTTATTTCTCTTAACTTTGCGCAAATAAATTTATTGAAGTAGCTAAACATAAAATACATTTATTAGTTTATTGGAGTAGCTAAACACAAAAGTAAAATTTTTACTGGGTCATGCTAACAACCAAAAGTCATTTTGACTCTTTATTTTTGCAAATTAAAACCAAGCCTCCCCATGTTTCAAATAACCTATTGTCTCCCCCATGTATAGGAATAGGAAACAAGAAGACAATAAAAATGTTATTTTTTTTACTCAAAACGATAAATATATGAAAACAATACTAGTTTTTAAAAAATTATTGAATAAGGGTAAAATGTCATTTAATTAATAAATCCACATTGAAAACTGTACATTTTTCTTATATTTGGAACCAATAAAAGTTTCAACAATCCTCTTGTATTAAAGATAGGGGTGTAGCTATGTGTTAGGGAGGGGTAGCTTTGGCTACCCGATCATTAGTAATTTTTTTTTATATATATAGAAAATGCCAACTAGTGTTCCTGAGGCCAGAGACATTAGTTAAGGAGACTAATATAGAAAGAAAAAAAAATTGGAACTTATATAATCAAACTCTTAAAAATGTAAAGAATACTCATTTCAATGCAAATATAAGAAAAATGTATAATTGCTAACGTGCATTTATTGATTAAATGCAATTTTTACCCTTATTTAATAATTTTCGAAAATTTATTGTTTTCTCATATATTTATTGTTTCGAGTAAAATAATATATTTATTGTCTTCTTATTTCCTATACATGAGGGAGGCAATAGGTTATTTGGATCATGGGGAGGAACGGTTTTAATTTACCAGTCAAAATGATTTTTGGTTCACTTGCTTTGAAACTCTATTAAAAAAACTAGAGTAATAATGAATGTTCTCTGGTATTGTTGTTTTTCCTTTTGCTTTGTAGGATCTCACACTTGCGGCTGTTGACAATCCGTCAAATGCGGTCGAATGGGGACTGGCAGAAATGATGAATCAACCTGGGCTGATTCGAAAAGCCATAGAAGAATTAGATAACGTCGTTGGGACAAGAAGGTTGGTCCAAGAAAGTGATATTCCAAAGCTCGATTATGTCAAGGCATGTGCTAGGGAAGCATTTCGACTCCATCCGATCAATGATTTCAACCTACCACATATGTCAATGGAAGATACAGTTGTTGGTAACTACTATATCCCCAAAGGTAGTCATGTGGTTCTTAGAAGACAAGGACTTGGTACGAATCCGAGAATCTGGACAGAACCACTTGAATTTAAACCAGAAAGACATCTTAATAAGACTAATGGTTCTAACTTGGATTTGGGATATCCAACTTTAAATGCCATAACATTTAGTACAGGAAGACGTAGGTGTCCCGGACTCATTCTTGGAACTTCGATGACTTCAATGTTATTTGCGAGGATGCTTCATGCCTTCACCTGGAGTGTGCCACCAGGTCATTCTAGCATCGACCTTTCTGAATCACATGGTGGTACCACCAAAGCCAAGCCACTTGTGGCATTGGCAGAGCCAAGGTTACCACCATATGTTTATCATTTAAACTAAGCATGTCTCTAAATATTCTCTAACATGGTTCAATGCGTTGGAATTGACGGATAGAAAAAAAGAAAAGAAAAAGGTTTTTATCATTTATGTATGTATACCTAAATCAAATTTAATTGGTACTGTGTCAATGCAAAAGTTGGTTCTTATAAGTTAAGGGTATGTTTCTAATATTTTAAGCTAACCGTGATTCTTTGTATAGTATTCCACTCTAACCGCGAGAGCAATTACAAACCGTTTTTGTTATCAAGTATTGTTAAACTAAAGCAACTGCAGAATTCAAATTAGCCGTTCATCTTTTACGCATTTTAAAAATAAAGGAGTGTGGTGTCTGATGTTCAAATCCTAACTCCTGCATATATTATACAAATGTCCCTAGCTAAACACTCATGGAAATCTTTTACGAATTTCTATCACTTTATCAAATATAACACGACAAACATAAAAAATTTCGACAAAAAATATAACACCACAAAAGTAAATGCAATGTTTGAAACATGGCAGTCACAACTTTTCGCACAATGTTTTGTCAAAAAAAAAAAAAACTTTTCACACTTTATTAATCTTTTTTCCCCTTAAATTCCACCTTTCCTCAAAACTTACGAGTTTCATTAAGATTCATATCAATCATACCAGAATAATTTTCTTTCCTTCTTACAACCAATTTTTATTAACGACAACTATCTTTTCTTTTTCTTTAAACATCAAGATTACAACCACAAAACTTATGAATATTGATGTGTTTCAAATTTTACTCTGGAAAAATGTTTTCACATGATCTTATTTATAGCCATAAATTAGTCAATGGTGTTTATTATTAGAAATATTTTAATGATAATTAACATATATAATTCAGGTTCTTTATGAGGAAATTTAGCAGAAACCAATTCCCTCAAGTTGTGGATTGTGTAAGAACAATAACTTCTTTATAAAAGATGGAATTAAGTACAATAATTACATGAGACACACACAAGAATATTATCCAAAGCCAAAATGCCCAAAATGGACACACTAGCAATGGATTCAAGATAATCAACTCACCAAGGGAAAAAAGTAAACATAAAAATATAATTCATATGCAATTTTCATGTATGATTTTTATAAAGCAATGATATATTGCTTGATCACCAAGTATTAATCACCCTGCAATTTGTTCTAATGTTTCCTCTTGAACCTGTCAAAGGAGATATATTCCCCATCTTGATCATAGACTTAGCAAATTGCTCAAAGAAAAGATCATTCCTCTCAGCATATAGTTTCACCAACTCAGCTGATTCTTGATTCTTTGTCAACAGAATTTCATCAGAACTCAATAGTCCCTTGTAAGCCAATAGGTTCTTGAAGTAATTGTTGTCGAATTTTGTTGGTGTGACATAGTCTAGGAAGAACAGATTTTGGTCACCACCCGATTTTGGACAATTAGTGCGCAATTCAGCAGCATAGTATTGATCAAGAGTGAAATCTTGCTTGCCATTTCCAGTTTGGTTGTAGAGTCTTTGCCTAAAGCTGGTGCACCTTGACTTTCCTATAGTGTGGCTCCCTATACAATTGTATGAAATTTGTTTTAGTATGTAGCTATGTATAATGTGATATATTTAAAGACTATAGCCACTTCGTCACACACATTTAAAGTTTAAAATGACTATTTACTTAGCAATGAAACACCGAGTTTGAGCAAAATGCAAGTGACGCTTAAACTCTAAGAAAATCAAATATAAATTATGATAACTTTGACTCACATTGGTGTATGCGAGTCTGTGGAGAATAATATAATATTATAAAATAACTATTATCTACATCACATATGCATTAGGTTGTATTTTAAATTCTAAAACTAGAAATTAAAAAATAAAGATATTTAAAAATACTTATATAAATTTGAACTTGAGGCACATTTATTAGGTGAAAAGTAGTTTGAATTTAAATAGATATAGGTATATTAAGAGATAAACCATGCTTTAAATTATAAAATATATGAATTATATTGAAAATAAAATAATTTAAATTTATGTGACAAGTTCAAGGAGTGTACCAGAAAGAGCAACAAGATCAACAATGTCAAGTCCTTGAAGTTTGAATTTAGTTAGGATTGTCTGGAATGTGTTGTTTGGGGCTGGAATGTTATTGTTGGAACCACTTAAGCTTGCACCTATTGAGTCCCTTCTGCCTAGAGGCACTTCCCAGTTTGGTCCACCAGCCTACACATAAAAGGGAATAGTAATGTAAGAATATAAATCTTCAGCTTAATTAAATGTTTATAGTATAAGCGCTTATCATATAAGTACTTATGCATAAGCTATTTCTATAACAAAAGATAAAATAGAGCTTATGAAAATAAACCAAACACAATTTATGGACATGTCATATTTTGTTTCTATAGTGAAAAGATTAATTTTACTAGAAAAAGCAATAGCAAATTAAATACTTACAAGAACAGTTGAATCTCTAGCAGCTATAGCTAAAATGTCAGCACAAGAAACTGTATGAGGACATTCTTTCTCTAATGCAAATTTAATTTCATCAATGACCTCAAATCCTCTAGCTGAATTACGGTTAGGATTTGACCCCTTCTCACTGATAATGCTTCCACTGTTATCTAACAATATTGAAGCATCACAACCCTGCAACATGATCAACTTCTTAGTATAAAAAATAGACAAGATTGAATATAATCATATATGTTGATATCTGACACCGACACATGTTGGACACGTCTTTAATTTGAAGTGTCGAGGCTACATACATATAATGCATTTTTAATCACCGCAACATCAAAGTTTTTGGTACGGCCACGACTTAATACCACATGGTCATGACAATAATGATAATATCACATACCTTGACAAAACAGTCATGGAAATGAAGTCTCAAAAGTGAAGCAGCTATACGAGGTTCCTTTGCAACAGCATTGGCAAGGATGGACTTAACAATATTCTGAGCTTGTGGACATGAATAGTCATAAAACTGTGGATAAAGGTAAGACCCTATTTTCTTGTGACAGAAGCAAAAAGGAGCAAATGCTAGTAAAGAAAGAAGCATGAGAAAGCTCAAAGAATTTGCCATTGTTGTTGTTTTTTCAAAATCACTCAGAGAAAGATATATAAAAGAGTAGTTGAAGAAGAGAAGTTCTCAAAGTTGATTGTATGAGTGATGTGTTGGGAAATGGTATTTATAGAGAAGAGCTTGGGAGAAAGTTATTGCATGACAAAAAAAGAATGAAAAAAGTTGGAGTTGGTAACTATCTAATTTAAAAATCCATGTTAAAGTGGAAGAGAGAATGGAGTTAGTAGTTTTTTATTAAAAAATTCACCTAGTCTGAATGGTTCAGATATAATCAAAATTTATTATATGACTTTAATTTTTTGTTTGTTTTTTTATAAATAAATGTTAGTGGTTAGTTTGCTTGGAAGAGGGGGAAATTGTATGGACTTCCTTCTTAACTCGTCTTTAATGTCTCAATCCATATTGTTGGGTTACACTTTGAGAGACACGTCTCTAAGTTATTTATTTGTGAAGTTAAAATAATAAACATGTATGCGTATATAATCATAACTATACTAACATTTAACATTGAAAATAAATTAAATAATGATATCCCGGGTTTGATTTCTAGAGTCGCTAATTTGGTAGGTAGTTCAAGATGGTAAAAAAAACCAGATGTTTCGTTATCAACTTGATGATTGTGATTCAACTGACCTAAGTTGTAAGGATACTTTGGAACGTCTATCAGAGTAAAAAAATCCAAATACTGTGATAATAAATTACAGTAACATGTAAGATTGTAAGGTGTTTGGAAACTTGGGAGTAAGGAAGAGGATGCGGTGGCAAATAGTTTGAAGCTTAAGTCCAAGCCAAGTAATTTTAACTGTAGCTTAAAGCAAACATGCATTTGGTGACTCATTCTGCAGGTTGGGATATCCTGGTCTGTTATTTCTTATTGCTTTTCTATTAGTAAAAACCACAAATTTCAACGAGAGTCTACGATAAAATTTGCGTATAATCTACCAGCAGAGATTCAAATTCAAGTCACAATTTATTTCATGTTTAAAAAAATAATATCAAATCTAATGTACATTTTCTACATACACTTTCTTTTATTACACCCCAAGTATTGATCAATTAGTACATACAACCTTAAGACTCAAGGCTAATTGCTTTTGTTGATTAATTAGGTGAGTCTTGCATCTAAAGTGCTTCCAGATAATTATGACAGTATCAAATGGCAACTCAGTCAATCTCCAGGTTAATTATGCTCTATGTCTTATTGGAGGGGTTGCTCACAAAAGCTAGTGTGGACTCACCTGCTCAGTTGACTTCTTTTAAAATGTAACAATGGTACATAAGCCAAATAAAGTTTATTCCTTGGACTTATGTTGTATTTTATTTTATCTGTCAAAAGCAATTCTTCTATATTTTCCCTTTGCTTGATATTCACTTATAAAAAGACAATCACTTTTTGACTTCAAAGCCTTTTAACTTAAATAAGAACGTACCTGATTTTCTATATGCTTTAATGTGTTAGAGTATGTGAACAGTTGAACAAAATAGTAAAGGAAAATTGAATAATAGAAAATTTTGTGATGAAATATGGTGAAGGATTAGGTATGTTCAGTGACCTACTTGCTTTAAGGATAAGTAGACTCTTCAACAAAAGTCGTCTTCTTTTGGTTCAGCATTTTATATTTCTGGTAGTCTTTGACTATTGTACATAATAATGCCTTGATTGAATTATAATAGAAGCCTCAAAAGAATGCTTAAACTGTGTCCAAGTTAACTTAACTTTTGTATCACCCGCATTGACAATCACATGATCTTAATAGTCCGATTTTAATTGATTCGCAAAACATATCAAAAGGACAGTTGAAATATGAATCTTTCCATAAAAAAAAATGGACAGTCCAAATTCACAATATACTCTTGTTTACAAACACTCTGCAACCTCCCAAAGGTTTCTCAAATTCTGCGAAATGTAAAGCTTCCATCACACTCTTATAGGAAACATGTATTATTTCTCTAATTAGCCACTAATTAATTAACTGAGCAAACTAACTCAGATTCCCACAACCAACATGTAAGTATCAGGGATTAAGTAAAACAAAACAAAAAGTGAGATTTTACAGCCGCAGCAAAGAGAAGGCAAGCAAACCAACATTGGTGAACAATTGTATAATGTAGTTTTGAAAATTGAATATATCACTCCTAAAAATAAAATTTGCCATTGTAGTTTCGAAAATCAAATATATCACTCCCTACTGAAAGAAGAAACAAAACTGATGGGCAGGTATATTTGTAGGCTTCCATTCAACTTTCAAGTTTGTAAACAAATGTTCTATTCTATATTGGATAACATCTGCTTGTCTCAAACATTTTCTTATAAAGAACTGAGATGTTGTATTATACCCATACGTGAGAAAATTCTCAGAAGCCAAAATTCAAAATAATTGAAACTAGTATTTAATAACCATCATAACATTGTGTCCCAAGAAAAAACAGAATAACGAAAATCTTATCCAATCACAGTACATAACTTGAAAAGCAAACCAAAATTGATCAGAACTTCACCATACAGAAATCAGAATTACTTTCAACATAGATGATAAGATCTCTATACTACGAAAGTCATTCATATCTCACATTCCAGTAAAAGCCTTCTTTCCTGCACCACTAGATGATCCAGCTGGAATCACTTTCAACACATTGAACCTCACTGTCTTGGAGAGTGGCCTAAACAAGTGGCACAAATAAACGCAAATTAGACAGACATATAATAATATACTAACATACTGGCATCTTCTACAGAAAGAAAAAGAAAGGATACTCCTATAAAGTATCACCTGCATTGTCCGATAATAACATGGTCTCCTTCCTTAACACGGAAGCAAGGTGATACATGAGCTGGAATGTTTGAATGCCTCTTCTCATACCTAAAGAAAGGAGTAACAAAAAAAAAGGGAATTATAAATTATGTTTCTAAGTGTGCAAATAAAAAATGGGGACCATAGTATGATAGGAAATCCATACCTCTGATACTTCTTAATAAAGTGAAGATAATTCCTCCTGACAATAATAGTCCTATTCATTTTAGCACTGTGGCAAGTTCCGGCTAAGATACGACCTCGGATGGAAACATTGCCGGTGAATGGGCACTTCTTGTCAATGTAAGTTCCTGTATTTAAAAAAAAAGAAAGACATTTCAATATTAGAAACAGAAATAAAATAACCCTAACCATATACAGAGCTATTGACAATGCCCTACTTCTAGCCAAGGTAGACAAAATCGAGATCCTAGACAAGATCGGGGCAGGGTGAGAGTATCGTGAATCGGAGGATCGTAACACGGATCGTAAGATCCTACCAAAATTATAATATATTGCTTATAGATTTAAGTTAGTATAAAAACAACTTCAAAAGACACAAATTACTAACTAAAAATATATTGGGAAGGTTTCACAAATTATTGCTTAGCGGTGTATTGGGAAGGTTTCCAATATAGTCATTAATCAATAATAAATAATAAATATTTGGTATAATAGGTAAAAAAAGATCAGTTTCATTCATGTGACAGGTCAACAAAAAAAAAAGTATTTTTTTGGAAGGTTTTCAATACAATTAATTAATTATTAATTGGTTTAATGGGCTAAGAAACAAACCGTTTCACGTGACAGAAAAAAAATATTGTTTTTTGGGTTTCTGAAGCTTTTATTAAGTTTTTC
>Ga0209282_1002806_pt1 | contig 10193 bp, 6 predicted proteins | sample Mtrugardesep15_FD_187529 | JGI IMG/M metagenome (GOLD analysis project Ga0209282, IMG submission 187529) | Root nodule microbial communities of legume samples collected from California, USA - M. trunc garden sep15 (SPAdes) (version 2) | ecosystem: Host-associated > Plants > Roots > Nodule...
TTTTAAAAATATTATATTTTTTTTTTTTTTTAGGAAAAAACAGTAGATTTTTTCTCTGCCAGTAAATCTGAAGTTTATTTTGTTCTGATGTGTCAAGTTCACAAAATGCATCTAAGTAAAAAAAAAATTACACTCTTGATTCTTTTTTTCTTTTTTTATAGAAAGTAATGTGTTATATTACATATATATTATTTTTTGAAAATTAGTACTTAATCAAAAGTTTGCCGACAAAATTCAAGATATAACTTTTCATTGAAATTTAATTAAGAAAATATTCAGTTTGACTTTAACTTCATTTATTTAAAATTTTTTTTGGTCAAACATTTCAATATTATTTTAAACCATTCAAATGTATTTCATTGTAATTTTATTTTTTAATAGACCACTAAACATTTTTTTTTTTCCTCAAAAAAAATTTTCTTTTTTAATAATAGACCACTAAACATCTTGATCTCCCTCTATTTACCGATATATGTCCTACCTTTTGAAATCTTACCCAGGTTAATAAAGTGTATTATTTTACAAAATGTAAAAGGTAAAGTACTGCGAACCCGAAAAATGGAGGCATATGACTCTATTTAATTCGGTCAAAAGAAATTAAAATACATTTATTATTATGTTTTTTTTACATGTTAAAATGAATTATATTATGAAACTAAAAAAATCTTCCAACACAAGTTGTGCCTAATAAAAATTTAGCGTGTGTTTGGTTGTGCGGTATAAAGAATTCATTTTGGTAGAACTGATTTTGTATAATTGATTTTGGTTAAAGAAGACTTAATGTAAATTCATTTATGTTTTTTGTTTTGTTACAAAAGTGATTTATGTTTGAATAACTTGAAAACAAAAGTGATTTGTATAAAATATATATTTTGGCTATTTTGTGTCATAAAAATATTTTTTGGTTGTTTTGTGTCGGAATTTCTTTTAGATGTGTAACAGACCAAAATGGTCTTTAACACGTGTGTATGAGTTTGTGTCTATGTATACACTCAATGAACGAGAGATCATGTGAGGTTTATATGTGAATAAATATGAACTTTTGGATCAACATAAATGAATGGTTAAGACTCTCTCTCTCCCTCTCCCCCTCCCTTCCCCACCATATATATGGGCCTTTGTAGCAATTATATTAAGGGTCTTGCGCTTCTCTCATCTGTTTTTGCTCATTTCTATCAAAATAGCCGAGCGTGAGTTAACTCACGCAGGTATATTTCTCAACGGAAACGAGCAAAAACAGATGGGAGAATAGCAATTCTCTTATATTAATCACAATATATTATGGGAAGTTCAATATACCACTCAAAATTGTTCCTTTTTTTTAATCATAACTTTTAATGGTCATTTTTCAATCCAAAAAGTCGATCGAATTTTAACTTTCAATGCTTGTGTTTTGGGGATATTTTAGCAATTCAGTGGATCTATTGAATAATCATCGTATGCATGGGGTAAGAGCTACCGCACTTCTCACAATATTTTTTGCTCATTCCCAACACCAAATACTCTTGCATGATTTAACTCACGTTAAACTATTTTACAGGGAATGAAAAAAAATGTTGTGAGAATAGCGGTACTCTGGGGCAAGACCAAGATGTAGTGGAAACTACCCGACAAAGATATGTTCATGAATGGGGCTTCATGGCATGTAGAAGCATGAGTGGCCCACAACATAGTTAAGGGGTCTGAGAAAAATAAATGTATTTCCTCTATATTTTATTATAAATTTTATTATAAGAGGATACCTTCTTTTTACATTCTATTTAATTTCTCACGTGTTTCATTCAGTTTAGATTATATAATTCAAACGGTAAAAAAACTCTATAAAACTTTTCAAAATATGTTAAACATTTCAAGTTTTAGAATTTATACACGGTTTGTTAAAAAAAAAAAAAAAAATTATACACGGTGCAGGGAAACTCATGAAGTAAAAAAAGTAAGTTTCATATATTTCATATAAGTTGCTTACCTAATTTATTCATATTAATAAAAGTAGTTAGAAATAAATTTGAAAACAAATTGTTATTTTATACAAGAAAAACCAATTTTTATTTGTTATAATTATCTCTACAAATTAATTAGATGTATTTTGTTTAAAAAATGGATATGAAAGTTTTAAAAAATTATTTTACTAAGAGACAAATGAAACGTTGGTTGCATGGTTTCAAAATTTATTTTTAGGATTAGATTTTCTACGAATCTAATTATCGGAAATATTATTCCAACAAATATGTTTGGTAAACTCTTGATACGCCTAAAAACCTTTTTTAAAAAACTTATTTAGATTACAAATGTATAATCGTAGTAGGGATATAATAAAGGAAAATGTAGTTATTGAAAGATGTGTCTTATTTTTGGGAATAAAATAAATTCACCTCTAAATACGAGAATAAAAAGCTGAGTCGCATGTAAATTTTATTTCTAAAAATAAAATACTTTTTTTTTGACAAATAAAAATAAAATACTTTGACAACAATTTTTATAAACTTGTTATATACATGAGAATGTTAAATTTCTAATCTCACTTTTTCAAGAGGTTTGCGGTAACTTTAAAACAAACACACCATAAGAAATATGAAAATCAGGATAATACATTTAAAAAAAAAAAAAAAAAAAAACTCGCTAGGTTTGTGCAACCTAAAAACGAAGCTTCGAATCATTTGTATTGTTGGAAAGTATACTTCTGACACGTAGATATTTTAGCATCAACGAGGCTTAGGCTTAACCTTGAATTACATGACCAAAGTTGTTGGCTTGTCACCAAAACTCAATTGCCACAAAAGCCTATAATCAAAACATGAAATCATGTCAAGAAAAAAAGTCATAAAAGTGCTCAAATTGTGCTTGATTCCATAGAAAATATTTGCCTACCTTTATGGGGGAAAGGTTGATATTTTGAATAAAAAAAAGGTGTTGCCAACTTTGGTATATTGAGTTTTAATAAGTGACTTATGTCTAGTAGTGAACAAAAATATAAAACATAGTAGCATGCAACATCATTCATGAGTACATTATGGATTTGTCTTGATGATAATTGTTTTGATGTGTTTAATGTAGTGCCATATTGTGGGTCATATATGTTTGGTACATGCATTCAGCAATTTCAAGATTTTAAGTTAGTAATATAATGTTGATTGAAAACAGCTAGCTTTGCTACCTTCTAGAGAATCAATTGATAATAGCAACAAAATATTACTATAACATTTGGTTTGCATGTTACAGATAAGGTTTTCAGCAGTCAAGGAAATTGATAGTTCAAGATCACTTCAAGAATGATAAATAAGAAACAATTTGCTTTGGAGCTTAAGTTGTGAAATTAAATTCTTCTTCACACTGATGAGGTAAAACTTTCCCTTTTTTGCTATGTATTATTTAGTGCTTGTTATATTAGCTTATTTAAGCTTATCTACTAAGATAACCACTCTTAAACCTGTTTGGAAAAACTTAGAGAAATAGTTTATGATATGTCTATAAGTTGTTTTCAGCTTACTTCTATAAACTCTCCACGAGCTTAATTATGAGAACAACTTATATTTTGCATGAAAAACAATTTGATTTTATTTTATCTTTTGTTAGCACTTTATATGATAAGCGCGTATTCTATAAATGCTTAATTAAGTGGTTTATCCAAACAGGGATTTAATAACTGAGCATAAGAACAGGAGCTAAAAGTTTGCAGTTTTTTTCTTAAAAGGTTATTATGGCACTCACTTCACAAAAACCTTTGGTGTCAATGAACATTCTTCTGATTTAGCTGTGCATCAATCAGTGGTTTAAGTGTTTAATCAACATTCTTACAAGTCAATGATCATGATGAAGGCAAACAAGCAACAATTATGTTCCAAGCTGAATTCCAATTTAAGCACTTTTCTGACTATCATGCTGATTCTTGTCTTCTTGTCATTTTTCTTTTCAATTTCTAAGTACTTCTCTTTTCTTCTTGCAATACCAATTGCTCTCGTATCCACTTTGTTTCTTGTCATATTGAAAAAGAAAAAAGGATCTAAAAATGAAAGTGTAGCTCAAGAAAAGTTGTTGAAAGAAAAGTTACAACCATCGACTGAATTTAATAATATACAAAGTGAAAATACTGAGAATCATAAGGAGCAAGCTGAAGCACAGTTGGAATATTCATTTCCACTGGATAGTGATAGCAGAAATTTCTTAGTCGTGGATAGAACTTTTGAGTTCAGTGTTCCTGAGCATATGCAACAAGATGATTTGCGATCAGATTCTTCGTTTCCATCAGATAGTGAAAGAAGTAATGGCTCAATCGTCGGAGAAACTTTTGAGTTTGATCACAACAGATATCAAAACTTGAGAAGTCATGATATGTTAGTTTCTGACACTGATGATGAAGACGGTGAATATGACTACGATGATCATGATGAAGGATTTAACAGAATTATCATAGATACAAATCATAACCTAAATGGAAAAGAGGGTAGTTTACTCTCATACTCTTCTTTGGTCTATCCTATCTCTGGTACACAATTCTTTATCTATCTCTTCATATATTTTTATATGCTATATTTTGTATCTATGATAATTATGTTTAATCCTTCAGATGACAATGATTATGAGGTGGAGGACGAGGACGAGGAGGATAACTTGATTGAAATCGACCTTCCAAGCAGGAACTTGTCTAACTTAGCAGAAGAATCTAAGCAAAAATTGGAATCAAGGCCAGATTTGATTTCAGAATCCATATTCAATCAACAAAGTCTCATACAGCTTTTAGCAGAAATGAATGATATGAATGAAGATGAAAATTTAATTGAGATTGATATTTCCAGGTGATCCACCAGTAGTTAAGACTTCAGATTGAATTAGGAGTTGCCATATTTAGGAAATCAATGTGTTCTTAAGGATTGATATCCTTATTTACAAGTTTTATGTTAGGCACTGCTTTTCATCTTGAAGTTGAGCAATATTTTGTTCTTGTCTATTATCTAGACATTTTGATTCAAAAAGACCTTGATAGTGGCAAGATTATGTGTTCCTTGCTTAGCATTTTTATGTTTCTTCACATCCAAATGAAACTATGAGGTGCTTTTGTGAAACTCTAATTTAGAATATGTTAGCCTCAAGTGCAAGTGTTAGGAATCCAAATCAAACAAACTGCCAAGTACTTTGCATTGCAGATAACATTTATTTATGTTTTAAGTTCTAAACTCTAATAATAAATTTGATTTACATTTGTTAAACCAATCATAAGTCATTGAACTTAGGAGAATTGGGATGATGGTTCAGAGGTTTTAAGTTCAATTCCAATCTAAAACTCTTTTGAGGAAAATTATTGTTGTCTATATGGTCCTACGTACTTGGCTCTAAGTGGTTAATTGGGAAAACATGATTTACCTGCAATTGGAAAGAAAAGAAAAACAGAACAGACAAAGTCCATTTCAACCAAAATGTTGGAATCTCTATTTTGTTATACTCTTTGTTTAAGTTTTATAGAGCTTATCAACGAAATCTACACATACTAAATGTGGTGATAAGGGATATTGCGGGTTTGAGCACGCACCCTAACATATCAACTATTCTTACAGTTTTTTACTATGTACTTATGGGACATATTTTGTTTTGCTCTATTCATTTGTCCAACAAAATAAAAAAGCACATTTTGGTATTCATATAACAATTTAGCCTCTTCAATTAAATTTTTATTTTTTCTTTGGCGTCTAGAGAATCCAACAAATTTCATACATGCTTACATCAAAGGAGAAATATAGAACTTGTAATACTGGTCTTGTTACCATCAAAATCAAGCTAGCACAATCAAGCATTTAAGTTTCAACATTGATCAAATCACAAAATATCTCAAACTTCATCATTATATTATAGCAGAAAATAGAAAAGAAATGAAACTCTACCAAAAACCCGTGACAAAACCATAGCCCTTCAATGGGAACTGGAACTAGTTTTCACTTAAAGCACTTGGCATCCAAAAGAGCCTCTCCCTCAAATGGCTCAAAATCTTCAATCATCTGACTGACACGCTCTTTCTGAGCTTCGTCGGAGATGTCAACCTTGGTCCACTCATACAGCTCCATGTCATAGCATTCATCCATGACAAACTTCGGAATCTCTTGTCCACGGAAAAGCCACAACCCCTTCACCTTAAATGGAGGCTCTGATCCAATTATAAGCATCTTTCCAAAAGCATACTTGCGAGCCAGATCCATTCTTTGAAGAAACCCACCAACCTTGTTCAGTGTCACGAAAGAAACTGTGTTCTCGTCGTTGTATTTGTAATCACAAAACCAGAGAGAATATCCCTCTGGATCATACATGTCCCAGAATCCTGCAAGTCAAACGGAGAAATTACATTGACAAAATCTCAAACCTCATTAATAAATTTTGACATTCTTTACTACAGTATATTCATGATAAAAAGAAGTGTTTCCAAAACCATTGCTATAATAGTACATTTCTAAAGGATGTAAGCTATGATCATTATCCTAGAAGATACAAAAACTTAAAAATAGGAACCACTGAAGTGTAATCACAATACCTTTGATTGCAACCTCGCGGAAGTTAGTCTTGGTGTTAGAGTAGAGTCTTTTCCAGTCATCCAAAACCATCTTGCTTGGAGGAAGAAGATCTAGAGGATTCTTGGGTTTGGGCTTGGGTGCTTCCTCTTCAGCTTCTACAACTTTGGGCTTTTCGGGCTCTGATATAGCCACTTTCTTTGGTGCATCTTTAGTTGTGGGCTTGGATTCCTTAGGCTGGGTAGGGTTCTTAGCAGATGGAATAGGTGGCATAGCTTCAGTCTGCTTAACCTGGCCAAATATCTTTCGGAAATTTGGCTGGTTAACCAAGGTCCAGAAGTATCTCTCAACATGAGGAAACTCTGAGGTGAAGCTCTTGACTAAGAGTTGAGCGAAACCTAAATATAAGTTGCATGTTGCTATAATGTCAGCAAGGGTAACAGAATGCCCAACCAGGTAGGTATTGTGGGCAAGGTGAGTGTTCAAAGCCTCAAATGCTCTCTTCAATGACGAAATTGCAGCCTCCTCTACCTTCATTTAGACACAAATTTCAAAAACAGGAAAATATTCAGTAAAAGGAGAACTTAACATAACAGGTATTACAACTGACAAAAACTCGATTAATAACAAAGCAAATTAATTGTTATCAACTCATATATCATTATATAATTTCCAACAAATCATATAACATTATATAATTGTTATCGATATTCAATACTCAAGATTTGAAACTTCAAACCAGTTAACAAAGCAAATTAATATCGAAATTGAAAAAATAACATCGCATGCAACTTACTGGAGCAAAGTAGGGGGAAAATCCACGTCTTGGCAGATACAACTTCATAATGTTGTCATCAATCTCCGTAGAAGAAAAATCAATCCATTGTTCAACGTGGGCCTGTAACAGCAAATTACAAGTAGAATATCAGGCCATTTCCAAGAAAGATAAACCACATATTAATAATACATATAGTATCACACTAAAAAATGGAGCCAACCAAGGTAGTTAGAATCAAGACAACAACAACAACAACCAAGTCTTATCCCATTAAGTGGGGTCGGCTACATGGATCAAATTAAGCCATAGTGTTCTATCATAGACCTAGAATCGAGATTTTACGCAAAATCATCGGAAAGTGTAAATCCTACAATCATAACGCTAATCATAAGATTATACAAAATTCAAAAATCAATATCACTCACATAACAGCACAGCTCACATAACATAATTAAAACTTGAAATACTTATGTAACTAAAACAATATCACTCACATAACAACATCATAACACTTGAAATATTTTGTGATTAAAACCTTTAATCAAACTCATAGCACATACGTCTCAAACAAAAATAACTTAAGTTGTCACCACGACCATAATCATGAAAACTTTTCAAAGATTGTAGATTATATGAATCCATCCATGATTAACAGGAGAGATTCCACACGATTCCACCAAACTAAGATTATGGGTATAGTCACGTTCACTTGCAATGGCAAAATTGGATTTTAACTACCATGACAAAAACGATAAAACAAAAAGTGTACCTGATCAATGGGAGATGAGCCAAACAAGTTGCTTTCACCCAATCGGGCAACTGCAGCAAAGCCAAACAAAATTAAACAACAATAACAACCAAACTTTATCCAACTAAGTGGGGTCGACTTCAAGATCAAATTACGTCATAATGTTCTATCATATACCATATCACAGTCCAACTCATTAATCTCTAAGTCTTTCCTAAAAGTTTCTGTTATAGTTTTTTTGGGTCTTCCTCTGCCTCTAGTGATCTAACTATCATCCATCTGATCTACTCTCCTTACTACAAAATCCACAGGTTTTCTCTCTACATATCCAAATCATCTAAGCCTATTTTACCATCTTTTTTACTATAGGTGTTACCCACAACTCGTTCTAATCTTATCTGATCTAATTTTATCACACATCTAACGCAACATCCTCTTCTCCACTACCCTTATTTTATTCTCGTGTTGGTTCTTAACTACCCAACACTAAATTCCCTACAACATCATCGGTCTTACAACTGCCCGATTAAATAAAATCATCACAGTAAATCTATATTGCATGTTTATAGACTAAGCATACCATAGCGAGCCATCGCATTGCTCTCAAAGACGGGACCATCAGGGGTTTCCAAGACAGGAACCTGTAAAGAATGATAATAAAATTTAGATATTAACCCGATAGCAAAATCAATCCTCGTAAACAATACTATGCATGATAAATAATAATACCTTTCCAATAGGATTCATGTTGATAAATTGAGGAGTTTTATTAGAAACACCCATCTGAAAATCTGGAGCCAATTCAACTTTGACACCGCTGTATTCAGCGGCAATCAGAGTTTTGTAAGCATTTTTGTTTCCCTTCTGAGCATGCAGGATCTACATAGCCGAATTTTTGTGATTAGATTAGTTATTAACAAGTGAAGAAGAAAGAATCAAAGTAATTGAAAATAGGGGAAGAAAGTTACTAACCAGAGCCATGGCTGTGGAAGAAAAAACGCACAGCTTGAGCTTGAGTAGGGAAGCAGGACTCTCTTTTCCTGTGCGATGCGTTGCTTATGTTTAAAGGGTCAATTTAGTCTCTTAAATTAAAGAAAAAAAGTCAATTTAGTCCTTTTTTTTGTTTTAAAGAAAAAATGTAGGTATTTAAGAGGTATATTCCATTCCACTCCCTCACTCATTCACTTTGGGGTTTAATGAAATCTCACCCACACTCTCTGGTTATTTTGAAGAACTATTTTTTAAATAACTTTTGAACAATCAAAGTATATATATACATTGTACCAAAAAAAAATATAGAAATTTAGGTATGCACACGAAAATTAAAGCTGTAAAAAGAGTAAAAATATAATGAAAGTATGAGAGAGAAAGAATGAAGAACTTATTCTTTTTTTTTTAATTACAGACATTATAAAATATATTTTTAAATTAACTAAATGCGATTGAACTATTATTATATGACCAATAATCATGATGTTCTTTGAATATTATTTTTTTAAAATATCAAATATATATCAAAACATAGACTTAACAATCTTAAACTCTTCCCTCCTATACCATCTCAAACCCCTCCCAAACAGACCTTTAAACTACCTGCATATCTCTCCATTTGAATCTCTTACTCGGATTCCAGATCACTTTTGTTTGGATTATTTCAATTGGATATGATTAGTTTTTTGTGTCATTGGTGCATTTAGTAGAAGCTTAACCACAACTTATAGTTCTTAAACTTTTTTTTTGTTTGTATTTGGTTATTTAAATTAGGAGAAATGTGTGTTTCTTTTAGGTTTTTTATCAACGTATTTTGTTAGGAGGGAGTTTAAGTGAATTGAGCTTCAGGACCGGTACCAATGTCAAAGTAGGTTTCATGACCGTTTTTATAAAGGTGTTTAAAGATCATTTATTAAAGAGATACTCACATTAACAGTGCAAGTTAAACCCAAAATATTATAAATAAATCAATTTCTTACCAACTAGATCAACTTTTATTTGTTTTGATCTATTATGATCAATAAGAGTGCATTATTTTAATAAGTTGTGTTGGATAGTTCAAGAACAAACCGTTTGTTAATTTGTCTGACTTATAACTCTTTCTTTTTCTTTTCAATCTCAAATGTTCCCAAGATTGCGGCCACATGTTTCATCAAACAATGTATCCGCTACCCAAGTGTTCCAA
>Ga0209282_1002807_pt1 | contig 10192 bp, 10 predicted proteins | sample Mtrugardesep15_FD_187529 | JGI IMG/M metagenome (GOLD analysis project Ga0209282, IMG submission 187529) | Root nodule microbial communities of legume samples collected from California, USA - M. trunc garden sep15 (SPAdes) (version 2) | ecosystem: Host-associated > Plants > Roots > Nodule...
AATTTGCCTACTTAATCGTGTGTGTAAAAATTTACAAGTCAAATACTCATAGAGAGACGTTAGTCTTGGCTAAAACAAATGAGCCTACATAAATCAACCTTGTTCGACTATTTACACGGGGAATGCGTGAAACCTCCCGTTGTCGGGGATACATGACACCCCACTTTTGACTTGATTTATCCGGGTGACATTTTCTCTTGCTCTCAGCCTTGTGTGTTCAACATCCTCAAAACACGACTCTCTTCCTAACTTTATTCTTGTAACACTATAAACATAAACATACGAGTTGATTGGTGAATTGTTGAGTTTTATATATTTGTGGTTAATTCTAACACTTCCATGACCTTGATAGACCTTAATAGACTTCACTACCAAAATACCTCAATAGACTTAAGATCTAACTAACTAGTATTTGACCGTAAGTTTATTCATAAAAAAACCACGCGTTTATCTAATCCTAAACTATAAATTCAGCATGCTAGTTTATCCACTATCAACTAAATTATCAATCTTAAAAAAAAATTAAATCATATATTATCATCTACATGTTCATTTGCTACCAACTAAAACCCCATTTGAATTGAGCTTTTGAAAAATTGCTTATGTAAATAAATAAACTTTTATTTTAATTTATAAGTTTTTAATAACGAAAATTATATCTTCATAAATTATTTATTTACATAAACTATTTTATATAAACTCTAAAATAAGTTAATTCAAACATATCCTAAATCGTTTTTTTAAAGAACAAAGTCATTCATCACAGGTTAGATATTTTATTTCGATGCATTTTCATAAACTTGGGAAGAATGAATGAATTCAAATGAATGAATAAACACATGATATGTGGTGGAGCACATGACAGAAGGCGCCCTTACAAAAAACCGAAAAAAGAGGGGCTAATACAAATCCAGCTGGACGAGGACATTCGTGTCATTTTCTAATTAGGGTTTCCATAAAAACGCATCTTCAAGATTCAAACCGGGGTACACTAATCTCACCCACCGACTCAAATACACACAAACAACAAACCAATCACAAATTAATTAACACATTTACATTTAAAAAAGAAAACCAATAATACTCCACCACGTGGCGAGATCCACCAATAAGAAAAGAACAATGAGATCACAAAGTAACCCGCGGGTGAGAGAAAGAGTGTAAGTGTTGGTAGTGCTATTTGAATCACTGGTTTAGGTGAAACAAAACCCTCTCTCCCCAAAAACCCAAACCCTTGGCGGCTGCGAGACTCGTTCTCTCTCTTTTCTCTCTCTATCACTCTTTTAGGGTTTCTCATCTCTTTGATTTGGGGCTTAAACCCTCTCTATCCTTTGATTCAGATTCAGATTCATTTTTGGGGGTTTCTGTTTCTTGAATCCTTTCGAAGAAAGAACGAGATCTCATCTTTGATTCCGATATGGCTACCGTTGCAAATCCTGCGGATCGTATCCTTCTTCACTTTTTTTGATCTATTTTCATCAACCGTTGATTAGATCCAACTGATTTCGTTTTTTCTGATTTTTTTTGTAGTATTTTTTTATTGAAATTGATTTCATTGAGTTGAATTTTTTTTTTATTGAAATTGATTTTATTGAGTTGAATTAAGGTTCTTCGATTTGTTTTTGTTTTTATTTTTTTACTGTTTTGTGCTTCATATGAACTTCAATTTTTGCGATTTGTTGTTTTCCTTCACTTTATTGTTTGTACAGAAGCAGCTGAATTGTTGCAGAAGTTCACATTAGAATCTCAGCCCAAGTCCTTGGAAATTCCCGAGCCGAACAAGAAGGTAATTTTTTTTATTAATTTTTCATGAAATTTACACTCAATTCATAATTGTTCTCTTGTGGTGATGTGTTGAGTTAATTCATAGTTCATGATAAAATTGCATTTTGTAGTTTTATTTGATTTGATTAGAGTTAGTAGATGATTGAATGCTTTTTGTTGATGTGCTGAATCAATTTTTCAACTTTGTGCAGGTTTCAGGTAACCAGTATGATTCGGGAAATGCTCTGAATGGCCAGATCCCGTCGTATGAACGCTCTGTAACCCCTGTGTTGCAGGACTTCATGGATCCTGCCATGTGCTATCTCCCAAATGGTTACCCTTCCTATTATTATGGTGGTAAGTTTATGGATTGATAGTATGAAAATTATGTAAAATTGACATTACAATTTCATGTGATCTGATATGTGTGTTTGTCGTAGGTTATGATGGGACTGGCAGTGAGTGGGAATATTTGAATGCTGATGGAGTTGATTTGACTTCTGTAAGTACTAGTTTTTTTCCCTTTAACCTAGTCAGGTTTTACACTGTTGCATATATTTTATTTATGTAAGTTATTTATTTGCTGTGTTTTCAGGGAGTCTATGGGGATAATGGGTCGTCTCTGGTGTATCACCATGGATATGGATATGCACCCTATGCTCCCTACTCTCCAGCTGGTTCTCCAGTTCCAACCATGGGAAATGACGGTCAGCTGTATGGCCCTCAACACTATCAGTATCCGCCCTTTTTTCAGCCGTTGACTCCAACCAGCGGGCCATTCACGCCCACTTCTGCTGCCCATCCTCAGGGTGATAATCCCACATCTGTAGCAGCTGATCAAAAGCCTCTTTCTGTGGAAGCAGCTAATGGAAATACCAACGCTGGCACAAATGGTGCGAGTGCTAAAGGTTAGAATTTTGATCCACCTGTTTAACAGCCCTATCAAAATTCATATTCGATTTTCTGTTGAATGATTTATAAGAGATTTTTTGATTTGCCAGGTCGCACTCCTACTTCTGGTGGTTATCAAGATGCCAGATATGGCTATGATGGAGTACGCTCACCTAACCTATGGCTAGATACCCCAATATTTTCAGATGGGCAGCCAAGGCCTGCAAGTAGCACAGCAATCTCATCCTCAATATCAAGTGGAAACAACGGTACTGCTTCAAGGAACCAGACTTACCGCCCCAATTCTCAATATATGGTATGCACAGTATTTTGATGTAATTTTTGTTTTGTAGATGTTAGCCAGCAAATCAATACGTGTGTTGCTTGGATTTTAAGTTGTGCTATAACTTAATTGCACAAATCTCATGTTCTGTATTTGCTTGAGTTTATATATATTAATTTGAAATTTGGAATCGTTTCTCTTTGTTAGGGCTTGCACCATCCTAGACCAATTCCTGCCATGGGAGCCACCCCTGGCTTCATTAACAGGATGTATCCGAACACAAGATATGGTCAGTATGGGAACTCTGTTAGATCGGGTATGGGTTATGGAACACATGGTTATGATTCTCGTACAAATGGGCGAGCCTGGCTTGCTGTGGACAACAAATACAAAACAAGGGGAAGAAATGGCGGTTACTTTGGGTATGGCAATGAGAACACGGATGGTTTGAATGAACTGAACAGGGGACCTAGGGCCAAGGGTGGTAAGAACCAAAAAGTTTTTGTACCAACTGTTCTGACCGTCAAAGGGCAGAATGTGCCAGTGAACACTGTTGATGAAGAGAAGGAGAAGAATAGTACTACTCCAGATCGCGAACAATATAACAAGGCTGATTTTCCAGAAGAATACACCGATGCTAAATTCTTTGTCATTAAGTCTTATAGCGAGGATGACATTCATAAAAGCATCAAGTATAATGTGTGGGCCAGCACTCAAAATGGCAACAAGAAGCTTGATGCTGCCTACCAAGAGGCCCAGCAGAAATCTGGTGGCTGCCCTATATTCCTTTTGTTCTCTGTAAGTGTCTTAAAGCTGGTGCAAATTATGGTTTCCTTTGTTTATTTGGTATATTTTGTCTCACATTAAAAATTCATTTGCAGGTTAATACCAGTGGACAATTTGTTGGGCTAGCAGAGATGACTGGCCCTGTTGATTTTAACAAAAGTCTGGAGTATTGGCAGCAAGACAAGTGGATGGGCTGTTTTCCTTTGAAGTGGCACATTGTTAAGGATGTTCCCAACAATGTTTTGAGGCACATTACATTGGAAAACAATGAGAACAAACCTGTCACAAACAGTCGGGATACACAGGAGGTAATTTAAGTTCTGCTCATGTAGTTTTCTAGCAGTTATAATATTGTGCTCTCATCTGATCTACCAAGTTCATGAATGCAGATAATGTTGGAGCCAGGTCTGAAGCTGCTCAAAATTTTTAAGGAATACTCAAGCAAGACATGCATTCTGGATGATTTTGGGTTCTATGAGGGTCGCCAGAAGACTATTTTGGAGAAGAAAGCCAAGCAGCAATTCCCAAAGCAGGCAAGACTCTTTCAACCATTTGAGTTAGCTCATGTTTTTTTCTGTGATATTATCATTGTATTAATTTATCTTTCAGTGTTTAAATATGTTAGTTTCTGTTGCAGGTATGGGAAGGGAAGCCTACTGATGAGAAGATAGAGGTGAATGGGGAAACCAATACTCCAAAATCTGAAGTCAACTCAGAGTTGCTCAAAGAGTCTACCCTAGCCAAGGACAATGATGATAACAAACATTCTGAGAATGGAGCTGTTCCAACAACTGGAGATGCCCCAAAGGGTGCTAAACCAGTTGTATCTGAGAGTAAAATTGTACCCAATGGTGTTGCTAATGGTTGCTAAGCTCTACTGTTTCCAACAATGGCGGTGATTGAGTTTAATGGCGTATACTGTTTTTTGCAATGCTACACTCAGCAACTTGGTTCCGCCGCTGATTGGATCCGTCTCGCCTTCTCTTGCTGTGTGAAGATGATTGGTGATTAATGAGATCTGTATATTGAGATAGGCTGAGCGGAGTTAGTAGATAGAATGCTAGCACCAACCCAACCCCTTATGATTGGGTTTTGTTTACAGTGGTTAGCTCCTAACAGTTTTTTCTTTTTACTCAGGGGTTTTTGGGTTTTAGGGTTTCTGCTTAAGATACTCATGGTTTTTGTTCGCTTTTTATCCTCCTCTCTCCTTTTCGTTTTTTTTTTTGTTTTTACTTTTACTTGGTCGGTCGTTTCCTGTCTTGTAAATTTATATCTACTTTGTTGGGGGAGCAGCTTTCTTTTTTGTTTCAACAAGGAGTAGATGCAAGGTGGGAAGCATTTGAAATATAGTTTGCTTTAAGTTTTCTTTTTTCCTTTTGGGTCTAGTTTAGTCTGTTTCTTAAATTTACTTTTTGAAGATTGACTTGCGCATACAGAAGATAGAATATTTGTGAACAATCTGTTATGTAATGGGGTGTTTTTCTGGCTATGAAGTTCACCATATTTAGTTGTAGTATCTATCACAGTGCAATATCTAGGAGGATATTTAGCAGTTTCCCATCATAATCATTCTACTTATATATTATCACAAATATATGTTGTTGCGAAGATTTACTTGTAGTTTTACCAACTTAATTGCATCTGAATTGACCATTATAGCAAAAACGAATGTTGGTTATATTGATATGATATGCATATAAATCTTTTCCTATCTACATAGATTAATAGGTAAATTTTATGAGTAGTGCGGTAATGTAGTAGAACACGCGGTGATACGGAAGATCTTCACCCCCCCTCCTCTACCTTTGATTTCTTAGCGGTTTTTCAACCAATTGCTACCTTCCTATTTGACCGTATGCGACCGCTGCCTGTGTTGGCATATAACATTTGTGACAAGGTTTCACGTCATAGATAAATTTGATTTAATGCTAGTTCGGTGCCTTTCTAGAGAAGAATGCGCTACAGAATACTTTTTTTATGTCCCATCAAGAGTAGCTTGGATATACTACTGATTTTTGGTTGGGAAGAGAATGCTAGGGAAGGCAGTAAAGAGATGTGGTTGAGTGCAAGCGGGGACCGTCAATTCTTGTGGCAGATTTTGTTTCTTAGAAGAAAGTTCGTCAAGCAGGGGAATAAACGGTTTGTTATTTCCGTATACACCTATCAAAAAGTGTAAGCAGCCTAAAGCCAAGTGACTGCGGGTAAATTCCATTCCACTTCGAGTAAATTCAACCATTTTAGTCCAAAAGTTCTGGCTCAGTTGGCAAAGATGTCAAATTGTTAGGACGGACGTCGTGACCGGGATTCGTATTCCAGTTCCTTCGCCTTTGTGAGTTTCCAATGAACCTTGTCATTTCGTCTATCAACCAAAAAAATATTAACAATTTATAAGAATTTATCAGGCCAACCAAAATATTCTGATCGTATCAATAATTTAAATTTGATCCGCTGACATTTGTGTTGTGCTTTTTTGGTGAGAGTAAACAACTATAAGAATGTATCAAGCCAACCAAAGTATTTTTTAGGTCACATTAGCCTTTCTTTGTTACTCATCCATGTAGTTTCCTCCTGAAATAACACATCTTCCATTGAGCAAAATGCATAACTTGTCGGGAATGAAGTGCAGGGGCAAAAAACTGGTAAAACAATGGAAACCAATGCATGACTATTTTATTTTTGGACAAGAAATGAAGAAAACAATGCAGGAATACGTTATCAATAATTCATTATTAGCAAGAAAATAAAAAAAACTAGCAAGAAGATAAAAAAGATAAACACGTTCGTATAACTTGTTCTGAACTTTGTGTTCAATAACTGCGATAGTTACTTGGGCATTTCAAGATCCGGTCTCCTATCAATAACGTTGCTCATTGAATCTTCAGGAAATGCATCTGGATAAGTTGTTGAAAGTTTGGTCTTCATGTTTCTGCAAAAGGCAAGGTTGATTGAAGATTTAGCTTGAGTTAATAATGTAAAGAAATAGAAACATGCAAACAAGCTAATATATATAGAAATAGAAGGTTATGTCATCGCAGTGCGCAAAATTAGCTTTACTCTCCTAACCCTTTTTCTTCTACTGTTCATCTGCTCCCTCACTCCATCAGTATATGTTTTTCAACTAGTGTACCTAACCAAAATGGGTGAGACGTCCCTAATAACCAAACCGTCTAGGTTACATTAGTAAAACTAGAAATCAGTTCGAGTCACCTAAGGAATAATTGTCTGAGATTCAGTTCCATACTTGTCATCACTTCCAACTCTTGGTTTAGAAAGAAGTAATAATTGAGTCTTTTGCTGCTGTGTTTGTAAGCATAAACCTTTCTGACTTGACTTCTAGTGTTTACATGCTTCTCTAACACCAAATCGCCTTGTTATTATCCATTGTAAATGCTTCATTTTCAACACCACCAAAGACAACTTTACCATTTGGCTTGATTTCTAGTGTTCACTTGTTTCTCTAGCACCAAATACCCTCGTTACCGTAATGAAACTTCTTCACTGTCAATCAGTGATCACCAAAGACAACATCATCTTCAACATTTTGCTAGGCTTCTAGTGATCATTTGCTTCTCTAGCAACATATGCCCTTGTTACTACTACCCCTAATGTCAATCCTTAACTGTTATCACCAATGATAACTTCACCAACACAATGTTCAAAAACAACTATATCCTTTGTGTTCTTCCCCTATCTCTGTTTTCTCAAAATTTTGTTGGTTTACAAGATTCCAAAACAATAAGAGTCAAAGACCAAAACTATATTTTGTCTAAACATTAGTGCTACATTACCCCTTTCAGTTAGCAAGTCTGATGGGAAGTCTTTTTAAAAGTTACCAAACTTAGAGACAACATAAATCTCAATAGTTAAAGGTCCGCCTTGCATGAACCACAAAAGAATCCCTAATAATGTAGCGTATGCAACCTCAACTTGCAAGAGTTGCTGAAATTTTCTGGAACCTTGCCTTAGCAATTGTAGCACCTTCTGCCACAAACTAAAGTGGGCGAAGTCTAAATAGAAACTCATATTTCTTTGATTATGTGAACAGACCTAAAGAAAAATCGTACTTCACAAAAGAAAATCATCTTAAGATTTAAATTTTATGATTTAAAGAAAAAAATGTACATTGAAAAACATCGCAAAATGTGAGATTATATAAATGACTACACACACAATATTAATAAATAGATATGTATTCCAAAATTAAGAATTTTCAATAAACAAAATCAGGTTATTTTGGCTCGTGCAGAGGGAGGAGTACCAAATACCATACTGCCTGCCTCCCAACTCTCGAGGGACGCCTGCTGAAGGCAGGTCAGTAAGCAACAGTTTGAATGTAAGCTTGTAGTTGATCATGTTAATTTTCCGAGAGAATACAATTCGGATTTCAGAGCTATAATCAAGGACTGTACTATCCTTCATTCGCTTTTCCGAAACTCATTCAAGTATTAGTTTCGTTCGGAAGCAAGCAAACAATGTAGCTTATAATCTAGCTAAGGCGATAAAATGCAATGATTATTTCGCCTAAAAAATACGTATACAAACTTATCCAATTATATAATTTGATGTTATATTTCAAGTAAATAATAATGATAAGAAGCAATTAAATAAGAATACCTAAGTTTAAGAAAAATATAATCAAGATCAGATTTGACAGACTTCAAGACACGTGTGTTTCTAGCCATATCAGGAGAAATCTGAGTAAAACAATGTTGAGAGAAATCATTGAAATGTGATAAAACTGCATTACTATCCTGCAACCTTCCCAATCTGAAATTCAATTCAATTCAATTCAATTTAATCATATTAATAATCTGAAATTGAATATTAAGAAGAAAAAAGAGAGAGATGAAAGAAGAATACATACATAGTGTGTTGTAAATGGTTAAGGGAACGAAGATCATCGGAACTAACGAGAGTTTTGAACTCACTCGAAAGCTCTTCTGAACCTAATTTCATCGATTCTGATTCCGATTCTTTCTCTGACATTTTCGCAACCGTCACGAAAATGAAACCGTTTTTTCTTTCCTCTTTCACAGAATGAAGATCAGTCAACAAAACCTAAACTGGGCTTACCGAGTTAAAAGAGCCCAATGTTATGATATTCTGAATTATTTTCTATTTTTATTCTTTAAATCTTGTATTAGTTTTTTTTTTTTTTGGCTGGACAATCTTGTAAAAAGGAGAATATTTTTTCTTGAAATGACAATTATTTTGATTTTTTTTGTTGTGTTAACCGGGGAAATGACTCGATGTAAGTAAAGTTTGGTTAAAAATTGTTCTCAAAGTTATCTAGATATTTTCAAAAGATTCGTGTTTTTGTGGAACTCATTAATCATTTGAGTGCAATTACTTAATTTACGATTGTTTTGATATTGGAAACAATAAAAATGTCAAAATAGTTATTTGACTTATTCGGAACCTCTAATTCTCCCTCCTTCCAATATTTGAGTCTATCTTTGTCTATATTTTAGATGGAAGATCAAGAGAGAAGATCAAAAGAAAGTTATACACATATTTTGGAAGTATGGAGAAGGAGAGGGCGATTGAAATGAGACGGTCCATTTTGTAATTTTTGAAGGTGTCAATGAAATATGATCCAATCGTTAAAGATTCGTCTCATCAATCCAAATAATGTGAGTTTTTGTTGTTAATATGATGATCTCGGTGAAGATAATTTGGATTAAGATCATATGAGAAAGGCTCATTTCCTTTGGTGGAGAAGGAAACTGCTAGCAAACACCTTGGCATCAAAGTTACTGTGCTGGGTTGGTCTTGAAGAAACTTAGAAAGAGTATGAATAAATGAATTTCATTTCTTTAATCAAATGGAGTGTTTTTTTCTTTCTTTTTTCCAGGGACATACATGAGATTTTTTCACAGTCTATAGTGATAAATAATATCATTGTCATAACTCACAAGTATGTAAACTTTTTTGGATGGTTGCCTAGTTTTTCTAACTTTTTACAGAGTGGACTAGATTAATTAGATTATGATAGATATTCATATGAGGAACAGAAAAAAGGCTGGCACATAAATGATTACAAGAATGTTCACCTGTGTCTTAAAATTAGAAATGAGGAGAAATTGATGTGATAACTTAATATTTTGTGATTCAGTTGTCACACACATACACATAATAGAATAGGATCTTGGCTCAAGTACAAAATTCATACAATAATAAATCCCAAACAGAGGGTCTAGAGTGGATTTCAACATGTGTATTTGTTTGAGAACTGTACTGGTTCTTGAATGATGCTGAGGGATGTCAAGTCTCAGGGATGTTGTAGCTGTTCTCATAGTGACTTACATAAAACGGTGTTGTAGTATATATAAAAAGCATTTAGAGATTGTGATAAAAGATTTCCAATCATTAGTAAAAATAATGACTACATAATATTTTGGGTTAATAGTGATTTACTTTCCGTAATATATGTCATTTTCGGTTTTTCTCTGTAAAATTTTTTTTTTG
>Ga0209282_1002808_pt1 | contig 10191 bp, 4 predicted proteins | sample Mtrugardesep15_FD_187529 | JGI IMG/M metagenome (GOLD analysis project Ga0209282, IMG submission 187529) | Root nodule microbial communities of legume samples collected from California, USA - M. trunc garden sep15 (SPAdes) (version 2) | ecosystem: Host-associated > Plants > Roots > Nodule...
ACTATATTGCATAACATTTTCTGAAATCAATCAATTTCGTCCTTGGAAATTTTGTCACTATCGATCAATTTAGTCCCTGCTTACGTGGCATCTGACATGGCAACCCATTTGAGAGGTTAACGGTCACGTCATCACCGTTAACGACCCAAATGGACGTAGGGACTAATTTGATTGAGATATGACAAATTCAGGGACAAAGCGTGCATTTCGATGAATTGGGAGACTTTTTGTCCGATTCGTACAAATTCAGGGACAAATTTGGGTATTCACTCTTAATTATTTATCAATAATTTTATATCGTTACATTTTAATATTAAAAAATGTGAATCTCACTTGAGAATAGAGGTCTTCATTGGTTAAGGGGTTAAAAATTAAATATTGTATTGGAAAATGATGAATTTAACTTTTTAAAAGTCAAAATATTGCTCCCTCCGTCCCGCAATAACTGACACATTTGAAAATATGAAAATTTGATATAACTTACTTTGACCATATTTTTCCACTAATATATAAAGATGAATAATATCATATAAGATGTCGTTAGATTCGTCTTGATGAATATTTTCAAAATATCAAATTTTCATAATTTTTTCTGATATATTACTCAAAATATTTAAGCTCAAAATTATACATTGGTATACGTAATAGAGTCAATTGTGTCAAGTATTATAAGAGAGTATTAAATTCAAACTTTTGATTTCCTTAAAGCATTTGTTAACATAACTCATAGTCAATTGATGTCCTAAACTATTTGTTTCTAACCAATTTAGTATCTAAGCTATTAAATCAACTAAAATGTTCATAATCTAGTCTACCTATTTTCCGTTAAATGACGGTTAGTAGTTCCTAAAATATTTAAATGCTTTAATTTAGTCTATAAACTATCATGAAAAAACTACAAAATAGTTTATAAATGTTCAATTTTTTTGGTTAAATACCTCATCTCTCATCACATCTTCGTTAATTCAAGAGTGTTTAGCTATGTTTAAATTTAGTTCAACAATTGTAAAACAGAATTTAAACGATAATACATTCATTCATTACACAAGTCATTAAGCCAAGCCCACTAAACCATAATCCATACATCAAAAAACCAACTAAAACATAATTCATCATTCATCATTTTTATTATAATCTCTCAAAAAAAAAAATCATTTTCATAATAAAAAAACTAGCATGCATCATTGCAAAAAATTATAAATCACAACCAACAGTCCTAAAACGCACTATGCAGACGATCCTTCTTTGCTTGCTCCTTTGCTTAATTGGGTAGTTGACATGAATCTCATCGACATTATCTCATTTGTGTTGTTGTATTAGGCTAACTGTCAGTGGCGGAGCCAGATAAAAAAGTTTGGGGTGACCGTTAAACTAAAATATATAAATCATATTGTATACAATACATTTAAGTTGTAATAAACCAAAAATCGATCCTTCAAAATTTACACTACATAATATATAAAGTCGATCAATAAATATTTAAAGTGACACTTTACGCTATTCGAGTGACTTGAAATCATCAATAATTGACTCGGACCTAATATATGCAGTAACTTTCCTTTCAATATAAACTGACATGCTATCTGCTAGAAACTTAAGTCCCATCTTTTTTCTTAACTAAGACTTGATAATTTTCATTGCTGAAAAAGATTTCTCAATGGTAGCGGTAGAAACTAGAAGAGTCGTAATAAAACGCAACAACCTACCAACTCTAAAATAATGCTCTATTGTTACCTGATTTTCTTTTATTATTGTGTTTGATATGAGATTCTAAGTCATAGTATAGGCAAACAAATAACCAATTTGGCAAAAACAATTAACATTACTATAATTAATACTCATCACACTAACACCAATGATCCCACTTATGTTAACTATGACATTGTACTACTAATCAATGGTTTGACAAAATGCTTCCTCATGAGTCATAACAGTTAAATAAGCTACTTTATGTACCTACTAAACAAGCTAAATATGCTGCTCAAGGCCACTTTGTGTTTAGTAATGGCAACTAGTAAGGAATTAGTAAGAGTCTTGAATATATATGCTTGTTGGCACTTGTAAATTCAAAGTTACTAAGTTGCAGATTTTTAAATTGCATGCTATACTTTTCTTAGATGGGGTATAAAAAGAAATTTACTTTTTAAGATGGGTTGGCCACGGCTCCCCCATGCCAACCCCTGGCTCCGCCAGTGCTAACTGCGATATTTTGATGTTGATTATTGGTCTAAAAGTTGTAGTGTTCTTACTCAGTAGTCCTACGCCAGGATTGTTTATGGGTTTACCTAATGTAGGTTTTGGGTGGTGCAACAGCTTGCTATGTAATTGTGGTCTGGTGACCCATGTCTACGCTGGGGCATATATAATGCCGAGTCACAACCCTAAATTTAGGTCATAACTCAAACATAGCCGTATGTAACGTTGAGTCAGAAATACCACATCATAGACCCTTATTGCCACTTGTATATAACATTTTTTTGGCAAAAACTTACACAAAAGACCAACTTGACTAATTAAAATGCAATTAAGGATCAAAATGTAACAAATTAATTATGAGATCGAAATGAAACCTATAACTAAATTAACATACCAATATATAATTTAACATTTATTTTATATATATTATTAAATTCAACAGTTTTCTTATTTTTTATTAAAAGAGTATTATCTCTGAGTTGAAACACTTTGAAGCCATTTTATACCACCAAACTTTCTCCATAAGAAAAACAATGTTTAAGTAAGTTTTTTCTCCCTATAATTATATCAAATTTCGTTTTTTAGTCCTTCCAAAACTTTTCTTTAAACGATGACCATCAAAATGTGTTCAGTTGTCATTTTTTGTCTTTGTTTTTAAATCATGTGTACCTTTTAGATTTTTTTGAAAGAGATTTTGCAAGTATGTTTAGAATACTATAATATTCTATCCCAAAATAATTTAGAATTTTTTAACAAAAATATATTAAACAAGAAGTTTTAAGCACAAAAAATATAAAAAATTTCATATTTAATTAATGCCTTCTTAAAAAAATTTAAACTTTTTTAAGAGGGATTCTATAATGTAGCGTATGACAATGTCAAAAGCGGAACCAGAGTAATATATTACAGTCTTTCAAAACTAGGTTTCGTGAGAAGGTTTTTAAAGGATACAAAGAGGGGTAAATAATTCAGGTTTATTGGATGAATGTATTTCACTTTTTTCTTCTTCCTTTTTTTAAAGAACTTTTATTTTTTCTTTCTTGTTGACTTTGTGAATATATACTATAAGCATGCTAGAATTTATAATATAATATATTTTAGAATAATTTATATTATATTTTTTTTATTATTTGGGTAACTGAAAATTATGAGTGTAGTTGGCTATAATATGAAAATCCAATATGTTTAAAATTATTGTTAGTAGTTTATACACATTAGCGCATTAAAAAGAGCAAACACAAGTACTCCGAGCATGTGGTACTAAATTCTTCCTGCACCGTGTGATGTCAATATTGAAATTATTGTTAGTAATTTATATACATCGAGAATTGTGTGTTCGGTGAAGCATATTGCTACTAAATTCTTCCTGCACCGTGTGATGTCAATATTGATATTATTGTTAGTAGTTTATACATAATGAGAATTCCGTTACAACTAAATTCTTCCTCTTTTACTCTCTCGTAGCATGTGTATTAGATTTTCATGAAAACTTATATTAAAAATAAGAAAAAACTATCCAAATCATATGTAATAATCTAAAAAACTAAAAAAAAGAGTACAAAAGTTTCTCCAATGAACTCAAAAGATTGTTTCATTTTGAGATTCAGCCTCTCAATCATGTAATGAATACAAGCGATATTTATGGGCACGAATTGAATTTGGAGATATTTGCATATTCTTTTTTCAACATTTTATTGCCTTTACATATCATCTATTGAATGTATCTAATGGTTTGTATATTAGATTGAGAGGCTGTTGTAGTGATGTTAGAGGGAGAGGATCCACTCGCATTTAGAATTAAATATCTATCAATTAATTTAAAACTATTTTATGATGTTAATAATTTATTTACTGAACAGATTTTTCTGTCTAAGAAAAACACTAGAGAGAAAAGAGTAATATTATTTGAACAACATTTTTTGTACAACTTTTGAGAGAACATAAATATTCTCTCTTCTCATTAGTCAATAACAATAGAGAGAGAAAGAAAGAGAGAATAAGACCATCCGCATTGGGAGGGTCTTTACCATTTAAGATCACGTACCTCATAGATACTTTTAATGTGAGAAAAAAATTGAGGGTCTCACTTAAGACCCCCATTTTTAAGTGGACCTCACACCACTTTTAAATAAAATAATCATTATTTGAGTTGCCATTGAAGTTTTTGATGGGACCCCTATAATAGTGTCTTAAATAAATAGTTATTGATGAGACCCATTTACCCATTTTATTAGAAAGTCTTTATTAAAGTGGTTGAGTACCTATTAAGTACTATTATTAAAAAATAATAGAAAAATAATGTGTCAAAGTGGACCCATTTAAAACCTCAAAGTTGAATGAATGCTCTAAGAAGATAAAGTGAGTATGAGAGAGAAAGTTCGACAAGAAATCTATCTACAGATATAACTTGTAGAGAGAAAATCAATCAACCCAAGTTCTGCACCAATGCTCCTTTTCACTTCATCTTCTTCTTTCCCAACGGTTACTCTTTCTTCCGCTACAAAACCACTACCCTCTAAAACTCTTATCCTGCGCCACTATCTCCATTGTCAACTTTTTTCCCACTTTGCGAAGCCCATTTCTAGAACAACCCTCACGTGCATTCTCGGAGACTCGCAGAAGCACGTGTACCCTGATCCAGTTCCCGAATTTGCAGAACTTGAGACTCAAAGGTTCAAAGTTGAACTGTTACAGAAGCTTTCGGACTCGGAGGATGTAGATGAATTTGGTGATGAACTTGATGCAGTTGTTCACGTTTGTGCTCAGGTTAATGTCGTCTTCTTTTTTTCTAAGAACAAAAGTTTGAAGTTTACTTTGAAAAATATTCAATGCATTGTAATGGTCTAGTTGCGTGCTAGATGCTTGAGAAAAAACTTGAACCAAATTTGTGATTGATTCATTGGAAAAAGGTTAAATATGTTACTGTTCGCTATAAATCAATGACACGGACAACAGACGCATCAACACTGGTTGAAAAAATTAGTTAATTGAACACAATCACATGCGTCATTGTCTTGTCGGACACGGTGCTACATAGGTTATTAACTATAATTATATCAAATTTGATTTTAGTCTCAATAGTCACTTTTTTCGAGTCGGTTAATTACAAGAATGCACGCATCTAGTCCTGTTTAGGGATTAAAAATATGTAGTTTTGTAATCTGTAGGGATTAATAAACGGATACATGGACACTAATAGGGGATGAGTTTAGCAGACGAGACTAGTCTCTCGCAACTGGTGAACTCAACTTAAAATTTCGGCTAGGAGAGGTGTTCATATTTAATGTTTATCAATGCCTCGAATATGATTAACTTCAATGGAGGGAGCCTTTGGAAAATAAAAAATGGGATATATGGACTAAAAACAAATAAAAAACGTTAATCTTATAGAGACTAAAAATATAGGGTTAAAGATGCTTTCACCCCCTGCCACTTGGGTGAATTATGGTTTTCCCCTTGTAATTTTTGTTGTTGTAATTCCACCCTTGTAATTCAAAGATTCATTGCTTTTAGACCTTTGAGGCATTAAATTATGAGATTAAGGGTACTTTCGCCCCATGCCACATCATCTGTTTTGTATGGTTAGGTGCCTCGAAGGTTTAAAAGCAAATAATTTTTGAAATACAAGATTGTAATCCCAAAAAAAAATAAAAATACAAAGGATAAATCAAAATCCGCTCAAATGGTAGAAGAGAAATACTCATTGGGCACAGCCCCAAATCAAAAGCATTTGGACACATACATAATTTTTTTTTTTGAGGAAACACATACATAAATAATAAAATTTAAAAGAGAAATAATTTAGTCACATCACTTAATATTATTTCTCTTTTAAACTTTATCATTCATGTGTGTATGCCCAAATAATTGTATTTGGGTTGTGTCTATGCAAGAGTTGCTCAAGGCAGGGGCAGAGGTGCATTTAACCCAAAAATATACTTAATCATAAAAATAGTATGATTGAATTATGTAGCACATGTGTGCAACTTTGTTGTTTTCTGTTTGGTCCATTCGAAGATACTGGTTATATGATTCAACATTGTAGAGTCAATGATTGGGTTTTTAGATTTTAAGTAAGATTTGATTGTGACAGTTCTATAATAAAGTTGCTTACAGCTTACTTATTCAAATCCGGCTGAAATCTAGTCTTAAACATTAAAATGTCTTCACTTTTCGTTTTCATAGCAGTTGTGATGTCAATATCTTGTGATGTTTACACATTCACCTGTATAAGTACTTTTTATTGAAAGTGTAACTGTTTAAATAATTTATACATTTAATGCCATTGCTTTCAGTAAACTATTTTAGGACATCATGTATAGTGTAAACTGTTGAGGGCGGCTTGGCGCAACGTTAAATTTGTTGTCGCGTGATTGAAAGGCCATGAGTTTAAGTCTTGGAAAGAGCCTCTTGTGTAAAAAAAAAGGGTAAGACTGCGTACAATACACCAATTGGTGGGACCCCTCCGGACCCGGCGTATGCAGGAGCTTTAGTGCACCGTGTTGCCTTTTTTATACATAGATACACAAAAGTCAATTAGTTTCTCTATCTCCCTCTAAATGTGAGGCTAGTTGTCCAGCCCCCAAATTAGATTTAGTTGCACCTTGAACACTTTGTTTTGACTATGACTCACATTCACTGCATTGTATTTTGTAACTCTGAGAATTACATTATCGAAAAACTATAACAACCACTCTCCTTTCGAAGACTTAGGCACAACTGGCTGAACTCCGTGATCAATAGTTTGTGTTTTTGTGTGCGTTTATTTATCTGTTCTCTTTAAATCGGATTTACTCTTCGAACACTTTGCATTAATTTTATCAATCAACATAAAAGTGTGCAATAACTATCACTATTGTAGATAATATACGACTTTCTTTATTTATAATTTATATACATTTTTGCTGGAAATCAGTTGACAATTTGATTCAGTATGCATCTGACTACTCTTGTGTTCTTCCTTCTCTTTCTCTGTTTGTACAATCAGGTTATAAACAATAGAAAATAGGTCTACACTCTCATGTTTTACGCATTGAACATGAGAAAAGTTTTTGTTGATTAAAACGATAAATTACTGCAGTGTTAGTAATGTATTGTAGTGTATACAGTAAAAGATGAAGCCTTGAGACTGAGTAACCGATATGTGGTCTACGGTAGACCGATACTTGAAAGTCACTCAAACCTTTGGCACGACAGTCGCCACTTTTGAGTAGAAGTTTAGGGTCTTCCACGTCCTTACGGCTGAGACAGTCATCTAATTGGTGTTGTTTTGAGAAAAACAAAAGAACACAAACATAAGTTGAGTTTTGAATACTAATTTCTGTTTCCGAATCAACGCCGATTGGGTCATTATCTTAGTCGTGAGGGCGACTAATGCTATGAGTTTGTACTTCCGAGGAGTGTTCATCGGTTGTTGTTGGAGTTTCAAACCATTCTTAAGCATTGATCCACACAGTAGATCATATGAAATCTTTTCCACTCTAGACATCGCTTGTATTCCCTTTGAAAATAAGCAAATATATAAAAGACACAAAATCATTCGCTGCATTTGTTTTTTCCATCAAAGAATTGCGCCGTGTTTATCGCCTGCAAACTAATAATGAAGTTGAAAGATATACACTTAATGCTCTGATAATAGTTATTGTGTTTGTAGCCATTAAATGATACTATTTGATAGCAGCACTGGCTTAATCAGTTTCATAAGAATTCACCTTGCTTACGAGTTAATGTTAAGGGCATTCTTGTTGATTGATTATTGATATGTCAGGTCTGTGCAAGTTTTTATTGGCTACTTACACATTTATGATTATGACTTCACGGGGTACTTGTTTGTTTAAAGAGAGAACTGGTTTTATTGTATGTCTCTTCTTTATTTTGTTGTTAGGGACTTGTTAACTAGTGCCCCTGGGGGCACTAGTTAAGAAAGTTAAAAGTAGAAATTTTATATTAAAAATAATAACTTTTTGACTTTCATAAAGTGGAACATTCCACTTTTCATCACTTCCCAATGCAAAAATTCTATTTTAGTCTTCTTAACTAGTGCCCCCGGGGCACTGGTTAACATTTTCCTTGTTGTTAATACAAGCAAGTAAAAATGCATTATCTTATTTCTGTGATTGATCTCCAGTAACTAATGATGAATGTTTCACAAGTCATTATGGTTCCAAACTCTTTAAAATCAGGTAGATAAGTGTCAAATTCCTTCATATTCAATTAACTGCCGCTATCCGCTACAATTGCAGGATAGAACCAAGGACCAACTCTTGAGACGTGGGAAAGTCATATTTAACCAGAATATTTATTACCTTCTGCTATAAAGAAACTTCTTTCCTTTCTTTTCTAACCTGAACTAGAATGATACAATTATTAACCAGCTTAGAAAGAGGAGCAAACAGAAAACTCAGCACAATTTTATAGGCACCCTATATCAGATTATTTTGTAGTTTTCTGACAGATTTGGCACAAAACTATTGTGTGCATGTTTGAATTGGTGGTGAATTCGAAAGAATCATGGTGCTGCCACCCCGGTTTTTGCAAAAATTACACTTTGGAACTTCAACAAAACCCTGGTGGTAACCATGAATTCGTCAAATCCACCGTGATTCAAACTATATTTTACTTTGAACTAATGATTAAATGAGTCGTAATAGTAACCATTCTTTGATGGAAAACAGATATTTAGTGAGTTTTTGCACAAGGAGTACGGAGGACCTGGGACACTGCTGGTGACACCGTTCACAGATATGTTTGTAGCTTTAAAGAAGAAGAAATTACCAGGAGCACCTCTGGCAGCCAGAGCATCACTATTATGGGCACAAAATTATGTTGATGAAGATTGGGAAATTTGGAACTCAAAACTGAAATGACTTACATTTTTTCTCTCTTTTACAATGTAAAGATTTATCATTTTCTTGTAACATTTTTGTATGGTTTAAATAAAAAGAACTTCTAGTAGATTTTGATTTTGCATTCACTATTTTTTTCCTTTCCTTCTTTTTGGTGCTATACAAACTTGTTGTAACTGAACATGGTTACTGAGATTGTGACTGTAATGGAAGAGAAATGTATAATTTGAGCCTCTGTTGAACTTCCTTTCCTATGCATGTATCAGAAGTTCAACGTGGAGGAGCATCCAACACGAAAGAGGCAATGAATAACGTTCTGAGACACAGTAGTACATTTCACAAGGTATACCAACCATTCAACCAGAAAACTCTGAGATGCTTTGTAAAGATGGGCGCCATGATTTTGGTCTCGGTGTAGCAGGATTTACTGATACTACCCTTAGCCTCTGTCTGTCTGCTCTCATTGCCTGAAATTTGTTGTTATGCAGTTATAGTATCGGTTCTCATCAACAGATTTTTTACATAGTTATCAAAACCTGGTCTGATAATAGTTTATATTTGTATCATTATTCATGGAATAGTACTTTACCAAAACGAAAAACTAAAAATGACAGATGAAGATCCAAAAGAAACAAACCTGATACATCTTTCCTGTGTCCAACATCCCTTCACTCTCACAAGCTGAATTTTCCTTTTCCAGGTGCATCATTTCCACATCCTCCACTGTCTTTCCCCGTGCCTTCCTCTTCTTTGCTTTCAGTACTTTCTCAACCTCTTCCAACCAAAACAAGTAACAAATTTTCAGAAACGCGGTGTTGTTATATAGCAGTGTTACAGCACAGCGAAGTTCAAACAAATCGGTATTGATCCATTACACATTGTTTAGTACAAAATATTGTCGAATAATCAACTATAGCAGCAGCACAACAACACTGTAAACATGAAATAAAAAATACAACGAGAAAACAAACACAGACCATTGAAAACAAAGAAACTACCTTGAGTTGTGATGAGCCTATAAGCATGTCCTAAAGTGAGAGTGTCATTAGGCTTAAGCAACTTAACACGAGTGAAAAGCACAGGCTTCTTCTCCTCATTATTACTATTCTCTCCTTCCTGAGGCAATGGCATGATGAGTGACACATAATAA
>Ga0209282_1002809_pt1 | contig 10189 bp, 3 predicted proteins | sample Mtrugardesep15_FD_187529 | JGI IMG/M metagenome (GOLD analysis project Ga0209282, IMG submission 187529) | Root nodule microbial communities of legume samples collected from California, USA - M. trunc garden sep15 (SPAdes) (version 2) | ecosystem: Host-associated > Plants > Roots > Nodule...
TACTGACCCTAGCTTTCAACTTAGACCCATTGAATTGTTCTAATAAACATGGTTAGTCTAGGAATGGATAATCGTTTGTTAGTGATATTAGGTTAACGTGCTTAAACCTTCAAGGATTATTAGACCGCCTAAAGAATTAGGGGTTGTAGTTTAAGAAGAGGGTCATAACTCAAGGAATTGATTAGGGCTAATTTGTTAACTATCGTGGAACTAGAGAATCATTCATGAGAATAGAGTGCAGTATACCAATTAGGGGAACATAAAGGATTCGAAAGACCTGATCTCATCTCTCTCATATTTTCTTAACAACTCTTTACTTTCCGTTAATTGATTTATAAAATCAAATCAAACCAACTGCCTAGTGGCAAAACAAAATAACTTTTACACATCCTATTGATTAACGAATTTGAATTATCGAGATTAAAATAGTCCATGTGGGAACAATATTTTTACTACTTCGATAGTTTTTGGTATACTTGCCAAACGTTTATCATCAGAAGTTACGATAACTTCAAGTTTAGTTTACCAGTCTCTGAGTACAAAGTGTAAACACAGTATCATTTATTTGTTAAACTTTGATTGTATAAGTTCTCTTGTGTGAGACAATGAAGTCTCAAACTTGTATGTTTGAACAATTGTAATCTTATGTGATTGTAGTAAAAAATATTTTGGAAGCGCAAGGAGACTTAACTAACCTCGGATTGTGAAGTGAACGAGGATAATTGTTTGTGTTGTCTTTCTTTGTCTCCTTGACTCTCTTTGATTATCTTAACTGCTTGGTTTTGTTAAAATACTTATAAATAAAAAATTTAGGAAAAACCAACACAATTCAACCATCTTTCTTGTGTTTTTATCACCTTCAAATAACATTATCAAGATGCATTTAAAATAAATTAATAAACATATTAAGGTATAATTAGAGGTCTCTTATTCAACCTCAAGAAAAAAAAATGCTTGAGTGACAGAGTTATTCATATTTAACGTCTGATTGCCACACATGTATGACAATTATCGTTAATATTTGTTAACAAAGTTATTTATGAATATCAATTTATAAAAATATAATACCATAAGACTTTTAATCTTGAGGTTATTTTCTTCAATGAATAATTTTAGCCAACAAAATCCACCATTCACAATCAATCAGAACCTACTAATCATGTAATGCAAAAAACTCCAGCTCACCGAGTCACATGCCTTTTCAAAATCCACCTTAAAGATCATGCATGTTTGCCTTGACATCATGGCCAGCAGGGCAGGTCCTAGCATTTTACGGGCCTTAGGCATACTATGAGAAAAATGCCCCTTTCATAATACATTATAATTTATTTTTTTTATAAACGATAAATGACACATGCATTAGTTATGAAGGTCAATAATATATTTTCGATCACTAATCTAATTATTGCTTAATTTTCTTGAATAACTAGCATGAGAAATGCCTAAAGTGTTTGTCATTGGGAAAATTATGATTCATTTTAATAATAGGCCAATTTTCAACTAAAATATCCCTTGATTTGTTATTAAGATTCTCCCAATTTCTTGGCTCATAAATATTAAAATGAGGAATTTCAATATTAGATGTATTTGACACATTATCACCAAGATTGGAGACGAAGGGTTTGGCACCCTTGATGTGTTTTTCCGATTTTGCATTTGCGTTTATGCAGAGCTTTCCTTTATGTTATGTTGTGTTTTAGTTTGCTAAAGCTTTGTGTTGCTATACAAACCCCTCTTTTGCATTGGTATGAGGCCTTTTGATAAAAGAAGGTTTAAAGGCTAATAGGTTGAAGCTTTGACACTGATGACATTAGGGCCTTTTTGGTGCATTTTCTATACAAACCCCCTTTAAAAGCTTGTAATGATATATACACCCCTTATATAAAAACTTTTATGGACCAATTTCAGGTATGGGCCCTAGGCCGTCTCACCCCGGGCTTATGCCTTTGGCCGCCCCCGATGGCTAGATAAATTACTTCATTCAATGCAATAACTCCATAAACCAGGTGCCTCTCTTTGATAAAAGGAGACTGATTGGCTGAAATAATTTTCTCTGTAACTCCCACCAACCTCCCAACCAACACCTTTGCTAATAACTTCTAAAGAGAACCTAGACGAGAGATCAGACAGAACTCACCAAGATGGAGCGGGAAATCTACTTTTGGAATTGAGGTAACAAAATAGAACGCAAAGCTATGTGGGAGACTAACATGACTGAAAAATTGATTGAACATAACTCTACCTTCAAAATCCTCTTTAATCTCAAGTTTGATTATCCTCATTTCAATTTTAATAGATTAGTTTGACTTATTAAAAATTTCTTACCAATAAGATCAACCTATGTTGATATAAAAATTTCATTTTAACTCAAATAAGTTGAGACATTGTTTTTTTACTAAACTCAAATAAGTTGTGACATTTTTTAGAGGAAATAAGTTGAGACATTTTTTTTTTTGTCTTAGAAGAAGTGGTAAGCTACTAAGATTAAATTCACACAGGTTTTGGGTTCGAACTCGAGTCATGACGTTCAATCTTACAATTTCAGCATTTGTCAGTTGAGTTAGGACTCTAAACTGAGACATTTTTATTTTTTATTTTTTTACTTTTATGAAAAGTGATTTAGCCTACAAAATATATTTATGCGCGTGGACATGGAAAAATGTTTTCCACGTAATCAATCCTCTTGGCAGTCAACGTGGTTCCGCGTTTTCTGTCTCCTTTCCTTTCCTTCTTTCTTTGATAAGATTTTTCTCTCTCCTTCGTTTACCATCTCCAACTTAGTCTGTCTTCCATTTTTAATCTTTTTCAGTCTCTTCAACCATTTATAAAAGCGCTTATTTTCAAAAGCACGGTAGCAGCCAGCGCTTTTTATATAAATGGACTTATCATCTTTAAATGAATCACTTACCACGAATTTTCGGTTATAGAAACAAATTAACTACGGAAATGAACTCCAAGAAGAAGAAACAACCGAAGCTACAGCGTCGTAATGCGGTGAAGAATTTCAACTACGATGCTCAACCGTCTTTGTCGTCGCCGGAATCTTCCGAATCGGTGTCTGTGTCGTCTTCGGCGTCGATTCTTTGTACTCGATCGATGGATTTTTATGATCGGAAAAGCTTTAGAGTTGAAGGTGTTGACGGAGAATTTGATATTATTTGTCGGAGTTTAGGGTTGAATGGACCGGAGGATTTCTCCATTCCGGCGGCGGCTTGGGAGGCGATGAAGGTTCGGTCTTCTTCTGATGTTCTGCCGCGGTTGAATGTTTCCGAATTCGATGAAACGAAGACGAGCGGTGAAATTGATGAAGTTGGAGTAGTTGAGTTTGATGATAGTGTTTTGGTTAGAGATTCTCCGGCGGAGAGTAGTGGTTGTTGTGACGACGGTGATAGTGGTGGAGAAGTTAAGGTTTTGGTTAGAGATTCTCCGGCGGAGAGTAGTGGTTGCTGCACCGGCGGTGAAATTAGGGTTCCAGTTAGGAGTTTTGATGAGATAAGCAGTTGTTCAACCGGCAGCGGTGGTATTAAAGGAATTAGACCGCCGATGCTTAAGCCGCCGCCAGGGGTTCGGGTTTCTGTTGTGGATGACACGTGTTCGACGTGGGATATTCTGAGGGATTTTGCTCCGGAAGGGGAAGGGAAAGAGAGAGAGGAAAAGGAAGAGAAGGTGGATGAAGTAGAAGAAAAAGGGGAAGTTGGTGAAGTGGAATTGAAGGTAGAAGAAGAGGAAAATGGTGATATTATTGGTGAGTTTTCGAGGTCGTGTTCGTTCACTACTTCGCAAGAAGATGATTCATCTAGCACGACGACAGATACTAGGTCGAATAGTATATCTCCTAATGTGAGATTGAAGCCTTTTATTACTCCTGGGAGTTGGCAAAAGGGCGAGCTTTTGGGTCGTGGTTCATTTGGAACTGTATATGAAGGAATTTCTGAGTAAGTGCTGTTTCTATTAGTATCATATTAAATTTCGTAGTTTCATAGTATATATGATTAGTTTGGATTGACGGCGAATTTGATGAATTACGGCGTTTGTAGTACTTGGTTAGTTGGTTTTTATTAAAGTTCAAAAGTGTAGCTGGGAAATAGTGGGGCACATTGTGATTCTGTTGAACTCACCGCTAATACAAACATTTGAAGATAAAATAAAAGGGGTCTACATTAGGTAGAGTGTTTAGCGGAGTGAAACTGAGGGAGAGCATGATTTAAACTTTTATTGCTTAGTTATCTCTTTGGAAAAGAAGGGGAGGAAAATCTTGAATCAATTTTGGCTGTCTACGATATTTTCGGTGTTTTTACAAATTTATACGTTGGTCATTTACTAAACTGTTTTTCTAATAAAATCTTTCCACCTTTTATTTACTTGGCCATTGCTCCAAGTTAGGGAACTTATTAAGTCTTGCCAAGTAGAAAATTGCTCTTGGCTGCCACATATGTTATGAATGTCAATGTATTCGTCTCCTTTCCTATTAAATTAGTGCAAATATTTTACAGAACATGAGCAAAAGGGCTTTAGAACCCTTTTGTGTTTTTGGTCACTTTCTGAAAAATAGTTTGATGTTGGCATCCCTTTGTTGCATCTGTCAGAATGATTCCTTTTTTTCTCTTCTAGGTTGTCCATTTTGGCGCTATATGAAAATCAAGGTTTTGAAATGTCTTACCTTGCTGTTTTTTAATTTTTTTTTTCTTGGGCAAATATTCTAGATTATTTTTAACCTTTGATAGCTCTTTAAAGTCTGGGTTTTCCTCTATTATTCAGCCTTTTCATTTGGGTTTCTATAAACTGACAGTTGTTGCCTCTGGTGAGAGTAAAAAAATACATAGTCTCGCCACAGAGGCACAAACTGTCAATTTATAGAAGAGAAAAAAATACATTTATTCTGTGCCGCAAGACTGCTAAAATTTGTTTCTCATATGCCACTACATATTTGTTCTGTTGCTCGTCATAGTTGGAAAATGCATGTGAATTATTAGCATTATACAAGTAATCTTGTTTTTCTCATAATTTATTGGTGAAATTAAGTTGTTGGTGAAATTATCGTTCAATATCTTCTATTCAGCATGCTTCATTTTTTGGGTTTGTTTCCCACTTTTGCTACTATGCTCAGGACAAAGCCCTAAATAAATAGCCATTTACAAAATTTGATGTTTATAACTTTTAGGTAAGTTGCTAACTACCAGTTTTATTTCCTTTCTGATTACCATTGTAGAGATGGATTCTTTTTTGCTGTAAAACAAGTTTCACTGCTTGATCAAGGGAGTCAGGGAAAGCAAAGTGTCGTTCAACTGGAGCACGTAAGACATGCTTTCTCTTTCTATTGCTTCATAATTATTGTATACTTCAATTTTCCATTAATCGAAATCCTTTTATGAAGATAAAGGTTTTCTTGTAAATACTTTGCTGTCTTGTGCAATATCTTTTCATCCATTTATGTTCTCATTAATTTTTCATCTATATGTTTTCTCACTTTACTTCTACCTCACTTCTCAGGAAATTGCACTTCTGAGTCAGTTTGAACATGAGAATATTGTTCATTACATTGGCACTGAAATGGTACTTTTCTTGTTATCTCTCGTCTTCTCCTTTTCCTTTTATGTTCGTTTTCATTTGAGCCCATGGTGAAAGAATCTGTTACATATATTGCTATTCATGTGCTTTCTTTGAACAACTTTGGCTTTACAGAGTTGTTTGTTCATGACATCTTCAATTTTTTTGCCCCTATTCTTTTAGATAAAATATAAAATTTATATTGGTGCGGGCCTGTGCATCTCTCTTGCCCTAATGGTTTAATCTTTTGGGATAGTTGTTTGTGACAGATTGACAGCTTCCATCGACTTGAAAGAGATTGAAGGATAGTTTTCTGAATAGCATTCACTAAACATGAAATGATACTTGATTGATTTTACACTATCCAAACAAGTCTATTTATCTGTTCTAAATGACAGACATTAAGAAAACATTAATCTATGCCAAATAATATCAAATAATAAAGGAAAATTATCAAGAGGTAATTGTGCAGCACAACACATTTCAAATTTATGTAAAATGTAATATGTCCTTTTTCATCCGAAATATTTTTACTAGATGCTTTCAATGTATTGGAAAAGTTGTAGCCAATACCGTATACTGTGTAGTTTGAGGTATTGCTAACTTCGCCTTTTCTTGTCATACTACGAAGCTAGGAACTGGTTTTGAATATAACTTTTAGCATATAATCTAGGGGTGGGCATGGTTCGGTTAACCATATTAACCGAACCGAACCGAAGTGTTGAAATGGTTCGGAATAACTGAACCGAACCGTTTAAGGTTTGGAACTAACCAAACTGAACCAAAGTTATGGTTCAGTTAACCGTTTGCTTGCCTATTAACCGAACCGAACCAAAACCAAAATTAAGCTATTTTAGGTAACCATATTAACCGAACCAAAATTAAATTATAACACCATATTCATAAGCTATTTTAGGTAAGTAGTCCAATAAATTTGTGAAGAATAATTCAATTAGTCAATGAAATCAAAAGTACCACACATCTTTAATTATTGAGTCGGTTCAGTTTGTGAAGAATAATTCAATTAGTCAATGAAATAAAAAATATCCCTAAGTGGCATATGTAAATAAATTTGGGAAGAATAATTTCATCTGTGAGTCGGTATCTATATCCATAAATTCCACACATCCCAACACAATAATAAAATAAAACGGTACTGCATATGCATGAAAGCTGTAACAATTTACACAACAATCCAAACATTTGAAAAAGAAAAAAAAAAGCGATGTTTGTGAAAAAATGATGAAAATGAAAAAGAGAAGAGAACAGGGAAGAAAGGTTACGAACCAGAGGCAAAATGAAGTAGTGAAGAAGAAGCCATCATAATGGTTTGTTTGTTTGAGAAGAAGAAGAAAGAGTAAAAGCACTTTTCAGTTCAGCTTATTTGTGTTGTGCGTGCAGTGAAACGAAACATGTGTGTTGCGTTTGTTTGTGCTGGGTAAGTTATTTTCAGAAATTTAGGTTCCTATGTTGGGGTCAGAAAATAATGGTTCGGTTCAGTTAATTGAGTTTGGTTCGGTTCGGTTAACCGTTCGGTTCAGTTAATGAACTGTTTTTAAAATAACGGTTTGGTTCAATAACCAATGTAATGGTTCAGTTAATTTAAGTTTGGTTCGGTTCGGTTCAGTTTTTGGATATTTTTGCTCACCCCTATATAGTAGAACTCACTTTATATTTCAGGTTGCATGTTAAGACAATTGGATACCATACAATTCCTTCAATTATTTTCTTTAGTTATGATGCAGTATTTTGTCAGCTATAAACAAGTTTATCTTCTAACAGCCATATTTTGTTGTTGTCAGCTTGTCATTGCATCCTATAATTACTTTCTTGAACTGTAGTTTGTAATTTACATTCTGCTTGTTTATTGCAGGACGAATCAAATCTATATATCTTTATCGAGTTTGTAACCAAAGGTTCCCTTTTAAGCCTCTACCGGAGGTATAAACTTCGAGATTCCCAAGTATCTGCTTATACGAGACAGATTCTGCATGGTTTGAAGTATCTTCATGATCGCAATATTGTTCACAGGTGATCCCAAAATTTATTTATTTATTTTGCTATCCTTTGAGGTATAGAATAGAGTGAATCCTTGTATTCTGGTATGCCTATGTTCTTGCTTTCATTGCATGAAAGAAACTTCCACTTGCTGTCACATAATTGCAATATAAATATTGTTTTAAAACGACTTTGTAATATTAGTGTTTCTTTTCCTTCTTGTTGTTAATTGGTTATTTAGAACATCCCTTCATTTTCATAGTTTGGGATGTGTTTTACATATTCCTGAGGACTGTGAATGGTTCCATATATCGGGCAATATAGGAAAGGGGAGTGGAAAAGAGAAAATTATATTGGGATAAAAGGATTTATCATCCAATTATTGTCCGTGCTGTTCTCTTCTTGTCTCAAGTGTATATATAACCTTTTATAATGGCTTGTTGTGATAGGGCCTAGAAGAATAAATGAGTACGGGGTTAGCTTAGAATGAGTTATACAGTTGGATATCTGTCTTGTTTGTTGTAGTTGAAATCTATCATGTGGATGGGTAGTTAGGCAGAAAGGTTTAAAATAAAAGGACCTAGAGAGATGAGAAGCATTCAGTAATTTCAATTTGTGAATCCTTGGTGGAGAGTTCTTTCTCCTATTCTGAGTATTTTCAATCAAACTGTTCATTTCCTTTGATTGTTTCTATCAATTTCACATTTCTCTTCCCTGGGTTCCTAAACAACTTGTGTTTTTGCGACATTTGATGCCTTGTTGGATGTGAATTTTCACAAAAAAGAGATGTCCTTCTCATTGATATCTGACTAATTTGAGGTTAAAGATGTTGAATTTGAATATTTTCCGAAACCATAAGCAGATATGATATTTAGATTTTAGCCTTAGAAACAACAGAGTATATAAGCTTTAGATATAGAGCATAAGAATCATTTCAACTTGGTCTTGGAACTTAAACTGTAGAAACAGCTATGTCACATAAGGGTTTCATTGTCAGAAATTCTAATCGGTACAATTTTATTTCTTTTTGGTTTATGGTGTCACAATTTCTTTAGCATATTTTTTTTCTTCTGTATTTCTGTAACAGTTATGTAGTGCCACGAAGCAATATTTGTCAATATGACCTAACTATTTTCCCTCGTAATTAAAGGGATATTAAATGTGCAAATATATTGGTTGATGCAAATGGGTCTGTCAAGGTTGCAGATTTCGGATTGGCAAAGGTGACCTTTCTACTCTGCTTCAGTTTCTGTCTAACTTTGACTTCAGTCGCGGAATCTGTACTGCCTTAAGTTGCATAAAATATAATTTCCATTTACTAATTTTACTCTGTGGCTGTTGTTTTTCAGGCAATTAAACTGAATGATGTTAAATCATGCCAAGGAACAGCTTTCTGGATGGCACCAGAGGTTTGTTTTCAATCTTCGAAAGAGAATTATTGAATAAATGATGGTTCAACATATTCAATAAGTGGTTGGATCTACATTGTTTGTAACTTCTTAATAGTTTCTTTAACAATTAAGTGGTTGGATCAATAATTGTTACATGTAGATTGAGTTTATGCTCTTCTTCTTTTGCCTGCTGAATGAAATTAAATTTTCATAAAGATACAGTTAGATTTAACGTTCTACTGGTTCAAATGCTTGCTTTGATTGTCTCTGAAGTTATTGGGATTCCACGTAGAACCTTAGTTCATAAGTAAGTCTTACCATACATAATTGATTAAGCAACAATGTGTTGTCTTAACATCTTTTAATAGGGTTAGTTGTAAAACTGAAACAATAAATCTCTGAAGTGTAGCATTGACATCAAGATGTAAATGAATACAATTTAATCTCTACGCATATGCAGAAGCATTACCTTATAATAGGGTGAAATACTCAATTTGGTCTCTGAAATTGTTGAATTATATCAACCTAGTCTCCCACTTTATTGATATTCCAAAATGATCTTTGAAACTTCAAAATGTTGATTGTGTCCGTCCGTAGTTGATATTTGCATGAACTATAATGACATTACGTTGGTAATGTTGAAGATGCATTTCCAACATATGTGATAGGAGATCCAGACAGAGGGATCATCTTGATTGATATTTGGCAATTGCAGGGATCATTTTGGAATTTTGATAATAGGGAGGACCAGGGATCATTTAGGAAGTTGTACAATTATAGGAATATCTGAAGATTCTTAATTTTAACACAACATATGATTAGTGATAATGGTGTTGTACTTGTACGTATTTGTTGGATTAGAAACCTTGAACTTACTGGACTTCATCAGCCTCCTTAGCGACCCCCTCCCCTTAGATACACACCTACAAAAAAAGATGTTTCATTTTATGAGTCTTATTAGGTTAAGCAGTGATTCTGAAGCTTTGCTGTTGTAATTAATATGCAGGTTGTAAGAGGAAAAGTTAAAGGTTATGGACTTCCGGCTGATATATGGAGTCTAGGATGCACTGTGTTGGAGATGTTAACTGGGAAAATTCCGTACTATCCTATGGAATGTGTATGTATCATATTACTATTTCAATCCAACTGTTTCTTCTTTTTACCACGCTATTAACATGAGATTAAACTTAAGTGCCTTTTTGAAGTGTCGTGGCCATGATTTGATCCCTTTCTCTCTATAAAATTTATATGAA
>Ga0209282_1002810_pt1 | contig 10187 bp, 3 predicted proteins | sample Mtrugardesep15_FD_187529 | JGI IMG/M metagenome (GOLD analysis project Ga0209282, IMG submission 187529) | Root nodule microbial communities of legume samples collected from California, USA - M. trunc garden sep15 (SPAdes) (version 2) | ecosystem: Host-associated > Plants > Roots > Nodule...
CCACTTTTTTAGCCAAGAGCCATTGCCAAGAAATGTTTTGACTCCGCAGAAAAAATAAACTCATTACGTGCCTTCCAAATCAACTAAAGTGTCGAGTGCCAAATCAGCAATAGTCCCTTAACTCTGACATCCTGCCTGAGATGAAAACAACAGCTCTCTAGTAGCACAAAAAGATCCCCAGGCATAACCATCGAAGCCGCTAACCAATTAAAAGCCTTATACCATACAGAGCTATAGAACGGGCATTTTGCAAAGAGATGTTCCTCCGACTTACTCACCCCCCGCCACCAAGGGCATGGCGGTTCCCTCCCCACCTTAAAGACACAGCATTTAACCAAATTAACCAACTATTTGGTCTCTAGTGCCACAGAAAAACAAGTGACTACTTATAATGTCCAGCATGTTTTTCAAGAAAGAAACTTTAAAAAGTGATTAGTTTGTTATAATGTTTTCCCCATCCAAACGTTGGTGGTTTACAGCTGTATACTTTTGAACTTACCAGATTGTAATAGTGAATTGGTAAGCTTTTAGAATTTGGTTCAGCATGATAATTATTATTTTTTATTTTCTTTCTCTAGAAGTTCCATCTTATTGATACGGCTGGAATCAGGAAAAGGACAACTGTAGCCTCAGCTGGAAGTACAACTGAGGCTTTGTCAGTGAATCGTGCATTTCGTGCTATTAGGCGTTCTGATGTTGTTGCTCTTGTCATTGAGGCCATGGCTTGTATCACCGAACAGGTTCCCAATAAATGCTATTGAAGATGAACACATATCTGTTTTTAATTCTGGTTACAATAAGGCATTACTGATGTAAATGGGGTGCCAGTTGTTTAATAATTAATATTGTCCATAATCATTCAGATTTTTTTTTTTTTATGAAACTATTTCATATATCTTAAAGGACTACAAGATAGCTGAAAGGATAGAAAAAGAAGGGAAAGGTTGTGTGATCGTTGTAAACAAGTGGGATACAATACCAAATAAAAATCAGCAGACTGCTTTATACTATGAGCAAGATGTCAGAGAGAAGCTTCGCTTACTTGATTGGGCTCCGATTGTTTATTCTACTGCTCTAGCTGGGCAAAATGTTGACAAGTAAGTTTTGGCTGGAAAATCTTTGATTCATTGAAGGTGCACACTGCTTAGTGTGTCTTTTTGTTTGCTGAAAAAGTACTGCATAGTATGTTAATTCATGCTTTCTTTGAAATTCCCAATTTTGCCTTGAAAACAATTTCTCCCTTCTTAGGCATACATATTTGTAAACAAATACAAATTTGAACAATTTGTATATTTAATTGACATTAGTAATTGCAATGTAGTGGTCATAGTAGACTTTATGTAGTAGTCAAATCATTGTCTCTGCAGAACTTTGTGGAGAGTAAATTGATAGAACCCATAAATTCAAGGTAACAAATCTGTATTTTATTGAATGGTAAAGATGAGCTCAAGAGCTCTACAATGGTGAAAATGCAAAAGAAAAGGATAAACCAAAGTTACTAGAACTTCTAACCAGAGCTAATGCTCCTAACCAGAGAATAATTTCTCCTAACAGCGTGTTAACAACTTTCTCAGTGCTTTACTAACTCCTCTAGGCTCTATCCTCTCTTTTATATCAAAAAATCCCCTCCTAACAAAATATTGCCACGTCACTACTATTCCCATTCACCACATCAATTGGGATAAAGCTCAAATCTAGTATCCTATCATAAATCTTTAGTTTAGTTCTCCAAAGATTAGGGTGTTATGACATTTGATATGAGAATGTAGCCCTGAAATGATTTGTCTCTAAATTAGTCTTTAAAGATGTGAATTTGGTGTCAATTTTTATCTTTGTAGTACTAATATGATGACATTATTATAGTCTTTGAAGGACTAATCTGGTAACAATTTTTTTTGAAGGACTAAAATGGCGACACCGTAATTTCCAGAGGATCAAATTAAGAGTTTATTCTTTTTTATATACTAGTATTTCTTGATGTGTGGTAAAAGAAATTTCCTTTGTCATTTTTGGGGCTCAAGTGATGCACATGGAAATGAACTTAAGAACTTGGCTGTTTTTGGGATCTTTTCTATTTGGGTTTGGGAAAACTTTGTTTTTTTGTCCTTCTTCTGGATGTATCATGTAACTAGTCTTTGGTTGATACTTGATAGGTTTTCTTGGATTTAGACAATAACTATGTATTATAATTTTATAAATGTTAAAATTACGACTTATCCAGGTCTGATATTTTTTATTGTTTCTAATCCCCTAAGTGAGTAGCTGATTAGTTATTATTGTTTTGAACAAAAGGATCATTGTTGCCGCTAGTGAAGTCGAAAAGGAGAGATCAAGAAGACTTGGTACTTCTATATTGAATCAAGTAGTGCGGGAAGCAGTAACTTTTAAGCCTCCTCCCAGGACACGGGGTGGAAAAAGAGGGCGTGTTTACTATTGCACTCAGGTATTTACACCATTCAACGGTAGTGCTTACCCATGAGTTTCTTCAGTTGAGCTTTATGCTTATAAATTATATAATATATAATTACTTGGTATCTTGTATGTTCTTAGTTCCTTACTAGATGTCTTCTTGCAGGCTGCTATAAGGCCACCTACGTTTGTGTTCTTTGTCAATGATGCAAAACTTTTTCCTGAAACTTACCGGCGCTTTATGGAGAAGCAGCTGCGTTCAAATGCGGGATTTCCTGGTACCCCCATTCGGCTTTTGTGGCGCAGCAGAAGAAAAATGGAAAAGGATGAAGGTCAGTATTTATTTTAAGTGTTGGTAATATCCATAATTTTACTACTACTACTACTACTACTACTACATCCTCTGTTTTTTGCTTTCATTTTTTTAAAAAAGTTTCCGACTCCTCCACCAGGACTATTGCTAATGATGCATGTATATATGATTTGCTTGCAGGAAAAAAGGTGACAAAGCCTAAAGAAAATTTTACGTCACACCGTCGAAAATTGATATCAGCTACACAGTAGGAGCAGACATTTTATCATATAGAAGAGCTGGCTGTGGTTCTGTTTGTATTGAGAAAAGCAAAGGTCGTCTTTTCAGGGACTGCTCAAATGATTCTGCTCCCTGAAATTAACCAAGGTTAGTAAAAGCTCCACAAGTACGAACGAGTGCCAGAAGTTTGGATGATAATCTTTCATTTAGCGGGCATTTCAAAGTTTGTAGTTTGAGGTATTAGCACATTCATCCTCAATAACTACATAGTAAATTTATCTTTAGAAGTAGTTGGGTTTTTAATTCTGTTTTGGTTTTCATCAAATAGTCAAGTTGGATATTTTCTAGTGATTACACGGTCGTTACTCTTTGGAATGATGCTGAAACTTTTGCTCAGCAATTGCAAGTAATTTTTTTATGGGTGGAGAAATGAAAATATTATCTTGTAAATATATCATGTTCATCATTTGGAGAAAGAAACGAATATTAAGCATTATTTTAAGTAGCCGTCTAACCACATTTAATCGTATACATATTCATGAAAGTATTTTAGAAAATAATATCACAATGATGTTGTGTATTTTAGTAGATAGTTATTAAATTCTTATACTATTATGCGTACTGTATGAAATATAAGTGGCCTACTTTGTCCTCTTGAACATAGCTCCCCGGATTTGCAAAAGAGACCGGTGTTCGAACCTCAGGTTCTTCACTTATTCACCTTAAAAGATGAATTTCTAGTTAGATTACTGGACAAAAATAAAATAAACAGAAGTGATCTACATTTTCGCAGCTCATCATGTATTTGTTTGTTGTTTACTAACACAAGTGATGTAAGAGACCAAATAATCCCTCTGGCCTATAATCAGAGTGTATTTGACATTTCTCACAACAGCTGTAAGCATATTAAATGTCTGTAGCATCTTTGTCTTGGCTTTTTTTGCATCTCTCTCCCGTACTGTTTGATAAATAGAGTTATTGCTGCCTATAACACACCAGGCATTCCCATAACTGATGATTTGCGCTTTATACACCGACAAGGCAAATTTAGTGTAATTTCCCCCCAAAACTTGCTTTGTTGAAGCTATCTTTATTTCAGAAACCGACCATCATGGATATGGTTGGAATGGCAGTTTTTGGTCAGTCCTTTTTGTGGTCAAATTGTATGGTCATTTACATCGAGCAGGTAACAGAAGTGGTGTAAGAAATTTAATAACTCTTGTGTACTAGTAGTATTTAAGTAGTAACTACTTTTTTTTGGTTGGAAAAAGTAACTACTACTTTTAGCACAATAGTAACTCTTTTGTAAAAATATATATCCTTAGAGGTAATTCAATTGGTTTAGCAGTAGGGTGAGAATAGATAGATCAAGTTTAGATAGACTTTGTAAGATTTAAGTCTTACTTGATTTTATTTTTCAAGGCCTAAATCTAACTTGTGGGGTGTCATAACTCATAAGCTTATTTTTTAGGTCTAGGTTTGACTTTTGAAAGTCCGTTTTGATTTGTTAGTCTATTTAAAAATCTATTTCATATGAATCTATTTAAATAAGTAATTTGATATATAGCATGACTTTTTTTTTTTATAGAGAATTTGACTATATATAATATCATATTTCAATTATAAGTTAACATTTCCCTGATAATATATATTTAAATGTGTGAAAAATAATCTAGACTTGTAAGCTTAAATTATTGAGAAGACTAACACATTTATAATTTAATTTAAAGTACAAAATTTAATATAATAATATTAATAAATAATATTATTCATATTTTAATTAAGTAGGTCGATCAGGTACACCTAAAAGGCTTTTTCTTATGGCACGTTGCTTGACATTTTTAGTAAATAAGTTTTAGAAAAAGTCAAAGCCTTCTCTAATTAAAAAAATAGCTGGTTAGGTTTGAACCTGACGTAGGCTAAGTTGTAGGCTTCTGTAGGCCGACATAGCCTATTCCCTCCTCTATTGAACATATATGAACCTGTAGTGAAAACCTAAGGGTTGATCTATGCAAAAAAACGTTTCTAGGAGGGCATACGAGCTTTAAAATTCTGACATGAGCAACCGAATAAATACTAATTTCATAGTCAATCTAAAATGTCAAAACTAGTGAGGTTATTTTGTGGAGCTTCTTTCAGACCGAGCCTCAATCCAATACGTGACGACCTATTAACCCATAATCCTTGTGGCTTAGGGCAACATAGAAGACCTCCTATGCGACTTACCACACATGAGCACGTCTCGTTCAATATGGACCATTAGTTAATCTCTAATTCTCCAGCATATCTCGCTGGGTTTCACAAAGTTAGTTACATACGTGCTCCGATATATTAGTGTAGCTCCACGCCACATTTGAGGTAGGACCACATTTTTACCACTCTTGTACACATTTCCTCCCTCATTTCCCTCATTGACTTTAGCGTCAGAGTGCTAACCTGTTTTGCAGGTTTCTTTCCCCTCCCCTAAAAGGAGAATCTCCTCCCCCGCACTAGAGAACTATTTCTGCAACATTAGAGATCATCTTACACAAGTACTTCTATCTGTTATTCATCATTTGGTCTACTCCAGATCATTGACCCTAGAAGAAGGGGGATAACCGATTCCTTTGAATTTCCTCAAATTCACCACAGTAACCATTTTTTGATACACTTTTCAATGACTAACGTTCGTTCTCGTTCAACACGTTTTAACAACGCCATCGTAGGAATTCCTTGCACCGATGTCAAACTCCGTTTTACGGTGTAGATTTTGCAGGATCACAACATTCACGTTCTCACTTCCAAGTTGGAAAGCTACGTGGATGGCGTTCTTTTTCAAGAATACGAAGAAAATAGTTTCATGAAGAGGTGTCAAATGACTGGCCTGACCTAGTCCGGTGGACCAACACATATAAATGGGCAGGACCGGTTCGTCTCAAGAAATATATGGGTCGCAAAAATTGAGCACAACTCGAGCAGGGCCATGCAACCCGGTGGGCTGGCCCAACCGATATTTCAATATTTTCTTTTTCTTTTTTAAAATTGATGAGATGTACAACAAAAAGCTACCCATTTTTCCCATACAAACCAAAAAGATCAATGGCACAAACAACTCACAAAATAACTACCACATAAAACATCATCAAATACTATCCTTTCAAAATAGTTACGAAAATTCACGCAAACTTATAAAGGGGAATCTTACAAAATAAAGTATCTTGAGTTTGAGAATTTAAAATAGATAACAAAATAAACAACTTCTTGTAGTTTTTTGGGATAACTTCTTGGTTCTGCATACAACCCTATCTCTTCTACTTCCGGCAGCACATCTCATTTAACATAATGTGATGCATAAAAATAGATATAGTGAAAAAAAAGAAAGCAATGAACAAATGAAGAAACTTTGGAAGCATGTCATAAACAGAGGGTAAAAAACGAACTCACTCTAAACATATGGCACGGAAATGAACAAGAATAGAAGGTCGTAGTTGTCGTAGATCGTATAAGTAAAGTCTACAAAAAATATTCTACACAAAAATCGAATCAATGTTCTTCGAAATAATTCGTCATATGATAAAACTTGTTAATTACTTGAATCCAATTGTTTGGTTTGTGAAATACATTTTTTCAAATAAAACAAGAGAAGTTAGCCACAATATATATATATATATATATATATATATATATATATATATATATATATATATATATATATATATATTTTGTGGAGAATTCTAATATCCATTTTTCAAATATGTTGCAAATAAAATATATTAATTATTTTTAAGAAGTTAAAAGTTACAATGTTATCCAACCATTTTTTTCAAGAAATTTACTCCATGAAAAGTTACTCCAAAGAAAGTAATTTTCAGGATTAGTTTTTTTATACTGTGAAACAAACTCTCCTTTAAGATGTGTGTAAATTTCACACGTAAATTCTTTAAAACAAAATAAACTAATGAAAAGGACATAGAAATAAAATACACCCACGTGTTGTGTAAAACATGAATTATAGGATCTTATCCAGAATTTATTGTTGCTTCGAAGTTCTTTTCCACCCTCCATCGACCTGGATTCATTATTCGTTAGGAATGCGATGGATGGAACCAGAGACCAAACTCGACTGAGTACTTGTCATTCATCCTACTAATAAATTCGGCTTCAGCGTTGCACTTCATCAATTATTTGTCATCTCAAAATATCAGCATGAATTTTTTTTTTTATAAAAAGAACAATTAAAGACTTTGTATAATGTCGGGGACGTTGCATAATATCTACAAGAAACTCATTTATTCATCTTAAAAAAATAAATTCTTACTTAACAGAAAAAATATAAATGAACATTATCTTTTTTTTGCTTTATAAAAAATATGAGCATTATCTTATTAAAAAAAAAGGAACAATATGCACAATAAGAAGTGAGTATTAAAAATGTTTTGATCTTGCCAATAAGAGTTTACTGGTTAGTAAATCAACAACAATCTTATCCAAAAAAGTTAGCTGAGGTAGTAGTCAACAACGATCAAACATTGCTAACTTTTTTTCTTCAAACAATCACGTTTAGAAAAGAACCCTGCCTATCAGCTATTCGTTTCTTAATTACTACAAAGTGTTAAATACAATATTTTTGGCAACTTTGAGTTACTAAACTAAGGAATGTATAGAGATAAAGGAACAAAAATGCATTAATAGTCTGTTTTAATGATAATGTGTGTTTAACAAATTGTATAAGTTCAATATTTCTAGACAAACACTATAATTAATGACCAAAATGATATGACCTACAGAGACTAACCTTGCTCGGCTATTCCATGAGCGAGTTTTCCCTCGTTGAGGGGTTATGTGGTTGCACATGTTTGACTTACAACCTTCCACTTTGTCGTGTGATCCATTGACAAAGTCCACATGTCATGTATGTGTGCTCATCACTTCCTACGAATAGTGGTGCAATAAATATAGAACACGATTTAAAATGCTTATTGTCCAATTCCACTGAGTTTTCGACTAAGTATGATGTCTTGATTACACTCGTATACTTCAGTAAACTCGAAAAAGATTCTGATGACACATGCTTGACTGTGTCAACGCTCTCTTAACCTGTTATTGACCGAGGGAAATTTACCTAACCTTAAATCACCTATTTGTCGATTTTGACTAACATGATGATTATGTTTAGGTGTGAGAAATGTCTTCTTTGTTGCATTGTCGATTAACTTTGGATGATGTGAGATGATGCGACATAAACTAAAATCGTCGAGCGCAAACATATTATCATTGTGCCATATAATTAAAACTAACTATTAGAAACCCTACCCCGACTTGCAAATGGTCAAAACATATTTAATTCTTTCCAATTCAATTACCCATCCAATAATCTTGATTTTCTCAAATGGTTGAGCGATTGTCCTGCCTAATGATTGGATGACTTCTCTTATAAATATCCAGTTGGTTATGGTATTCACTTCTATTATCCCTTTCTCCTTTCATTCTTCCTTACCTTGATCATTATGGAACATTTTTTGGATTTCAAACCATATGTTAGGAATCAAGAGTCTCCTACCATTAAAATGGGTATTTTTTCCTTAGCAGTCGAAAACTCAAACCACTTTCTTGGAGGCCCTTCTATCTTTAGAGGAGAAGAAGTTGAAAGGCTAGGAAATATCAGGGTAAATAAAACCAAACAATAGTCTAAGATTTGAATGACTCAAAACCTTATGCTTTAAGCTTCTTATGAGTTCAACTGTGAAAAAAATGAGGTTTATTTATTTCGACTAAGGATTGTTTGTTTTCGTCTTCTAGGTCAAGAAGAGTCATATTGTTCGTGGCTTGGAGAAATTCCTTCATTGTGCCCAGACTTCGAGGCAACTTGCATTAGTTCCCCCCAACTATTGGTAGTTATCCCTGCAGGGTCGTATTCCATCGAGACTGACCTTTCATTAGCAGTCCTTTCATTACTACGAACAGATGTAGACGACGACGATGCAACCCTATCATAAGGTGTTCATCTTAAAAGAATTCCTCCAACACAATGAAGAAGGCATTAGGAACCTTTTCTCTTTATGCCATTTTTATTAAATAGACTAGGTAGTCGGCCTCGTGGCTACCACTTCAAGAACACCAATGAAATTTTCTTTGGCATGTTCTTTAATACTTTACCATATTATAGGATAATATCTCTTTAAATACTTTCTATTTTGCTTTTGTTGAATTCTTCGCCCTCCATATTCACTAGCCGGTAGGCTCCTCCATCACAAGCCTTGCTAAATAAAAGGACCCTTCCCAATTTAACAATCATTTTCCATATTTAGGATCTTTAATCTCAATTGGTAAAATAGTTTTTCAAACTACATTACCTTCAAAGAATTTTTATAGGGGTAAAAATGAAAGGAGTGAAATGAACAACCTCTACATTAACAGAGGGCAAATCGATAATTTAGTTATATATTTTTTTATTTAAGGAATTTAGTTATTTTATTTTTTATTACTTCTAAAAATACTCATCTACATCCTCCAATAATACAGAATTTTTAATTTTCACGTTTCAAATTGCTTTTTTGGTCAACTTGTACTTTTAACATCAAACATCCTTCAAAAGCTGTTGAAAAATTTAATGAGAATACTAGTTTTTCAGCTATATCTAGTACCTTCCACTGCAACATTTACCGGACAAAAGTTTTAGTTGGTTGTGCACCATCAATTTCACCCGTACCGCTGATACTTAACTGACAAATCGTTGTTGCACGACACGGAGATGATGACTACAATTAACTATGGAGAATTATGGGACACCATCCATTTCACGGGGATCAATATATATGTTTGGTCCCTTTATCGTGGGATTATGGGAAGAAAAATAGACGTTTTCCTTTTCCATTACTACTACATCTAGAGTCTTAATTTTTGAATGGAATTAGAGCTGCAAAAACAGACTATCCGATTGTAATTTGGTTAGCCCTTAAAGTCCTCGAGCTTTATCCAGTTGGACCAATCGAAACCTGGTTTAAATATGAACTCTAATTATACCCGAGTCTAGTCCAATGTGGATTGCGGACTACACGTTCCTAAGCGATTTACTATCTCTCTAAATACCACTTTGTCTAATTTTATTTATAAGAAACATTTAGGTAACAAAAAGTGATATATCTTGTTAAGAGTTTGAACCAAATACATTAATTTTTTTATCCAAATATCTCTTATGAATATGACCGGAAGGAGGGAGTATAAAACAATAATCACACAATACTATCTATCACTTTAAATACAATAC
>Ga0209282_1002812_pt1 | contig 10183 bp, 5 predicted proteins | sample Mtrugardesep15_FD_187529 | JGI IMG/M metagenome (GOLD analysis project Ga0209282, IMG submission 187529) | Root nodule microbial communities of legume samples collected from California, USA - M. trunc garden sep15 (SPAdes) (version 2) | ecosystem: Host-associated > Plants > Roots > Nodule...
TTTTGCTTATAAATGTGATTGGAGGGAGTACCTCCTTAAATTTATAACCAAAAAAAAAGAATAAGATAAAAAAGATTGGTCTTGCTAATGATGGTCTCTGAGACACTTTTTAAAGATTCCAATATAAAAAATTATTGTTTTTAGGGTTAAATATGTTTTTAGTCCATATAAATATGTCAACTTTTTGTTTTAGTCTCTCTAAAATATTTCTTCAACTTTTAGTCTCTACAAAAATTTTCATCTTCACTTTTGATCCTTTTTTAAAGTAAAATCATATGTAGAATTCATATTTTTTAATACAATTTTGTAGAAAAATTCATAATATTATAAGAATCTCTCCCAAAAAATTTAGAATTTTTTAACAAAACATGAATGTAATATGAATTTTTATATTTTTGACGGAATTAAAAATTCATCTTTAATTGGGTTAATTAAGTTTTTAGTCCTTATAAATATTCACAGTTTTGTTTTTAGTCCCTACAAAATAAAATTACACTTTTAGTCCCTGTGACATTTTCGTTAAGCATTTTAAGGACAAAAAATGTTGATGGAAATTTTTGACAGGGACTAAAATTGCTGATGAATTTTTTTTATATAGACTAAAAATACTGATGAAAAATTTTATAGGGACTAAAAACAAAATTTTGAATATTTATAATGACTATTTACTTAATTAACCCTATTTAATTCATATTTTGTTAAAAAATCTATTTATTTTTTTGGAATTTTTTTTACGATATACTACACATTTCTGCACAATTTTATTAAAAAAAAAATACAAAAATTAACTTCAAAATCGGGACCAAAAGTAATGATTGAAAATTTTACATAAAAGTTGAAGGAAAATTTTAGAGGGAATAAAATAAAAAGTTGGTATATTTATAGGGAGCACAAACATATTTAACCCTTGTTTTTAAAATTCAAATAAATTGATTACAAAAGTCTTTAAAAAAATGTTTCTAAAACACTGATTAACATTTTAAAAAAATCATTCTAACTTGTGTCATTAGGGCCCATGTTAAGAATTTCATAATTGATAAATTTTTATTACAAAACATAAATTTTCAATCTCTAAAAAAATAAATGGACACAATTTCTTAAACAAAATTTTATTTTAGGTTCTTTAAGATCATAAGATGTACTCCTTCTGGTCACTATTATAAGCAAATGTTTACTTTTTAAATTCATTCAATAAATGATGTATGTAGTATGTATATATATATATATATAGATCACATACATTATTTTTAAATGAATCTAAAAAATTATTTTTTGCTTATAATAATGACCGAAGAGAGTACATAAAAGAGAACAAGTTAGTGTAAGGTCCGAGTTTAAACCCAAGCCACCAAAAAAAAGAAAAGTTTGTATTTCCAAAACAAAAGAAAATACCAAAAAAGAATAAAGAAAAACTGGTAAGAAAAAAATGAAAACAAAACAAAATTTGCCACGCGGCACGCTGTCATGGAAACTCCCAAGACAAAACAGTACTCCTACACTGAAACCGAAAGGCCGTAAGCTAATTTCAGGGTGCTTCATAGTTCACGCATTCCCGTATCTGTAACAAACTGACGTGGATTGGACTTGTTGACGGTGGCGCGTGGGATGGCGCGTTGAGTTATGTAAGATTTGTTGCTCCTACATGGGAGGAATCAAATGGAGTAACGTGGTGGTTTACGTCGTTGTTAACATTAGATACTACTACTAGGCACTAGTGTAGCATGACATAGTTGTAGGAAGAGATAGACAGGGACACAAGAATTTTTAGATTTTGGAGATTATAAAATGTTAAAGTGCGTTGCGGTCTTCTCCGACATGTGTGACCAGGGTTTTGCGTCATCATGCATTATCTTTACTTAATTCTCCAATTTAATAGAGATGTTTATTTATCTTAGTTCAACCAATAAAAATATGAGAATATGTCCCGTGAGCACAGCTCAATTGATAGGACAATGCATTATTATATGTAGGGGTCGGAGTTTAAACTCTGAACACCCCACTTATTTACCTTATAAAGTGAATTATAGCCACTAAACTACCTGATAAAAAAATAAAATGAGAATGTTAAATAGTGTCCTTAGAGTATCGGTTAAACAACTAAAATAAATTAACTTTTTACAAAATGTTGTGTAATAATTATTTAATTAAAAGTTAAAATTTATATTTTCAACACAATTTTTTTATGGGTCTTGTTAACCAGTGTCCCGGAGTACTGGTTAAGGAATTCAAAAGTAGAAAAAGCTATCTTGGAAATATAAACTGTTACTTTTGACCACTAATTATTACACCACTTTTTAATAAAGTTTTGTTTCTTTTGGATGTTTAACCAATGCCCCGGGTGCACTGATTAACATTCTTCTTTTTTTATTTATAATTTCCTTAACCATTACCTTGAAAGCACTGGTTAACAAGACTCATAAAAATATGACGTTGTGATCGTCGTTCAAATTTCGACTCGTTTATTTTTATGCATGAGTTTCAATGAATATTATCATAGATGAGATCTATGTAACCCTTCATGAACTAGAGATAATTTTATAATAAATATGATTTGATTCTCGAATAAATAATATGGAGAATAAATATTAAACATAGGAGATAAAAAAAGTTTGATGTTTTTAAGATGAAAATGGTAATTGATTATAAGAAAAAATTAAAATGGTGAGACCTACATTATCCCTTGTAATTCAATTATGAAATGAATGAGATGTATATCACATGTTTAGTGAAGCAGATGGAGAAGTTTGATGTTCTACAGATAAAAATGATACTCCCTCCGTAATCAATTGTAAGCAAAAATTAACATTTTACGTTCATTTAGTTAATGATATACATGAAACATAATATGTATCATTAATTAAATAAATTTAAAAAAAAATCAAAATTTAGTTATAATTAACAACAGAGGAAGCATTTGATTGTAAGAGAAAATACGAAAAATATAGATTTTTCTTTGAAGAGGTAAATTACCTCAAAATCATCAAAGAATAATATTGAAAAGAACCAAAAACCTTATCATTTAGTCTATTTAAACAAAACAAACAAAGAGATTATAATCACTTCGAGATTATTGAACTATTTTACGAACGGAAGTGGTTTAATCACGGTCTTTTAACTAAACTAGCATCTTTTAAACGACTTCATTTTTTCCCAAACATTGTTGAACTGTTAAATATTTTTCAACATATATATTTTTTGAAACACAAAAGATACTTATAATAACCACATCCAAGCACACGATGTACATAATGGAACGAAAATGAAAATCTTGTATTGAATTTTTGAAATACTTCTGGTTGAATCTCATAAATTCTTGAAGCTTTGAAATAATTTGTAATATAAGTCCCTAAATTGTTAAATAAATTTGCTTAGTTGATTGTCTGGAATCAATAATTTAATTACAACTGCTTTCACAAATTGAGGGAGTTGATTACCAATATTTTAGTTGAATAATCTAGTTATAAATTAAAAATGAATTTTTTTAGTTGAATAATTTAAAAAAAATGAAATTGTTGGAAATAGGAGGTGATGGGGCATGGGATTGGACAGTCTAATCACACCAAAATCAACAAACGGCCCCCAGTTATGGATGCAGAATGGGGTTACACGACTCCTTACTTTGTTTGGTACATTATCATATTAGAACTCTTGAATTGCAATTATATATGCAACTTATGACCCCTACCATTGGATCAAATAGCCATCAAATCTTCCATGTTTGTCATATATATCCTTTATTCAGGACGTTAATCTTTTAGTTTCTTCTTTTGTCAAAAAAATCTTTCATTTTCTTTTTGATTATTTCTTATTCAAAGTATTTATACTACCATAAACTTTGTACTTATCAAAAGTAGATAATGTAATTTGGACGTATTAAGGGGACAAATATTATTCACTCAAAAAGGACATTGGGGAAGATAATTGTGATCGCTGGGGCACAGGTCATGGTCTGAATCCATTGTCGCTTCATATAATCGCAAGCAAAATTAAATGTCAATCGTTTTAACTTTCTATCATTTCATCAAGTGAGAGAAACTTTAGCCAAAACAAGTAATAAAAATAAACTTTCTAAAAAAGAAAGGTAAATAAACAAATAAAGACAATAGTTACTTTCCGCAAATCGAGTGTTAACTCTCCGAGTTTACGTTTGTAGGTATCAAAATCGTGTTAACTCGGAGGTAAATTCAGTTTCTGATAAAATAGGAAGATTTGACGAGTTTGACCGAGTTAACACTCGGTAAACTCGTGTAAACTCAGCCGAGTTTACCGAGTTTACATCTAAAAAAAAATTGGTCTTTTTTTTGGGCCCATTTTTTTTCAGAACCCAATTCATTATCTACAAGGCCAAAGACCGAAACATTTACTAAATAGTTACCTTTAGAGTAACATGTTCTGAAATGATATGTTTCTTTTTCTTTCTTCTCTGAGTTCTCAAAACCATGAACAGAGGAGCACATACCAGTTAGGGCTGCAATTTTGACGGTAGAAATTCAGATTTCGACGCCGGTTAGGGTTGCGGTGGTGGTGTTTGTTGACCTTTTAAAGAAATTAACTAGTTTATTTTTTAAGTAGTTTTATTAACAACTTTAGGAACTTGAGAAACTTGCTTTTTTGGATGGTTTTATGGATGGATTAAACTTATAGACTTATGAAACTTATGATTTTGTGCGTTAATTTTTGTATTTTGATGATAAGTTGAGCATAACGTTTTATCATGGTAGTCTGATATACTTTGTCTTTCTAATTAAGTCATATTTTGCACTATTGACCTATTTACAATATTATATTAGCTTATATATGTCATGCATATAATAAATTTTATATAATTTTAATTTTAGATAAACTCATACTAGTTCTCGAGTCGAGTTTACCTAGACAAAACGAGTTGAGGTAAACTCTCGAATTATAAAACCTTGTTACAAAACATTGATGGGAAAAATATCAGGAGAAGAGAGAAGGGGGTTCTTGCTAATCCTCTTACAAGCTCAAAAGTGACCAATCCATGGAAAATGAAAGTGTTTTATGTCATTTCCATATGAGGTAAATTTGCTGTCTGTTTAGTGTAGATGTGAAATTAATTTAAGGTACTCTTTAACTTTTGCCCTAATAGCATATACTCCTATAATAATATTCCAACTTCATTCCAACAAATTTATTTTTTTGAGTAATACTCCATTCCAACATATATTTCTATAATAATATCATATAAAATTTAGCTAAAAATATATGCAATATTAGGCATTTAAACAATATGAACGTCTGCAAGGATTCCAATACATTTGTTTCTTCACCTAATTAATAAATGATCATGGAAGGACCAATATTGATCCTGGGAGGACCACGAGAGGAGAATTCAAAGCAGACTGTGCGGCTGAAAACATCAGTATCTTAGCTTGGTCGAAGGATTTACCCTCTCCAAGTATGTTTTTAGCTCTATCTCTTACTATCACATGGAGTATGACAAACTCCTAAAGACTTTGTGTGATGAGATAGAGAAGATTTAAAGAGGTTTCTTGTGGGGGGATGTAGATCAAATTCGCAAACCTCGTTTGATTATTTGGAAAGTTGTTGCTTGCCTAAAGGTGATCGGGTCTTGGTATTAGGAACCCAAAAAAAAAAAAAATGAATGAAGCTTTCCTTGTGAAAATGTTGTGAAACATGATTAATAAACCTGATAATCTTTGGTGCAAGGTCCTTTACAGTAAAGGACCTTTCGAGTTGCTATTACTTCTCAGCCTTACGACTACCCCTTATGGAAAGTCTTGACGAGTATTTGAGACCAATTTAAAAGACATACAATTCGGTAGGTGGGAGATGGTCAATAAATAAATTTTTCGCATCCCTAAAAAAAAAATTGGCTTAATAATTGCCCGATGGTCGCTCTCTTATGAATCTTTCTACTTGGCAGACCATTGATACAACACATATTGTGAAGGACACTCTAACAAAGACAAGTGAGTTGGAAAGAGCATTACACAATTCAAACTTTTATGTCGCAACTTTTAATCTTTGTTTTGGAAGGACATGTGGTTAGATATGCTAGGTTGCTTGATCTTGCTGTTAATAAATTATCCACAGTTGCCGAGATGTTTTTTTTGGGGGTGGAAATCAAATGGTGAGGCGTGGGAGTGGTGTATGAGATTGTTTACGTGGGAGGAGGGGTTGGTGAGGGAGTGTGCGGAGTAGCTGTCTCTTGTGGTTTTGCAGGTTGGTGTGACTAACAGGTGGATTTGGAAGCTTCATTCTTCACATCGATACACAGTCAAAAATGCTTATAATCTTTTGACAACTTCTGAAGTTGGTGTTGATGACCGTTTAAATCATGTTTTGTGGCTTAAGCAACTTCCACTTAAGGTTTTGGCGTTTGTTCATAAATAGATTAGGAAAAAAAAAGAATATGTTTAGGAGAAACATTTTGGATTACGATGATTCTTTGTGCACGGCTGCTTGTGGCATATCAAGACCACTCTTTTTACTTGTGCTTTCTACGGTCAACTTTGGCTTCTGATATCGGGTTTGCTAGGTTTATCTACAGATCTTCATGATTCGTTAATTGAGCATTTTACTCAGTTTAAAGGTTTTTGGGGCTTTTCCAATAAGTCTCGTTTGACTTTTAACAAAATTTGGATTTCAGCTCTTTTTATTACTTGGAATGATCACAATATGAGACATTTTCATAATAAGAGTGAACAATTTGCCTCTTTACTATTGGAAAAGGATAAACTTCAAGCTTATTGGTTGCTAAAATTGTATTATGCTCTTGTCGATTTTGAGTACACGGTTTGAAGATTGACTCCTTTGTTGTGTTTTTAGGTTGTAACAACTCCCTCCGTTTCAAAATGAGTGTCGTTTTAGCCAATTGCACACAAATTAAGAAATGGAATGAAATAATCATTAGACATAACATTTTTACTAAACTGCCTAAGAAAAAGACAAACTTAAAGTTGCATTGAAAATTGTGCGAGAGAAAAGTTGAAGTATTTATTGAGGGTAAAGTTGAGAGAAAAAAATTAAAGTTGTATTGAAAATGTAAAGTGACATTCATTTGGAAACAAATTTTTTTGGCTAAAGTGACACTCATTATGAAACGGAAAGAATAATTTTTTTTATTTTTTTCGGCTACTATGCAGTAGCTTGTCTGTGTTATTGTATCATTTAAACATTTTAGTTTCATTCAGTACACCTTATACTAGAGGAGTTTTTGTTGGATTTTAATATAATCTCTTAGTTTTTTTAAAAAAATAAGAATTTTTTTCCTATCACAATTTAACATCCACCTTTTATAAAATCAAAATGTTTTTAACATTCCTCTTATAAAATAAAATAAAGTTAAATATATTTCATAGGTACACGACAAGGAGATTGAGTACTCCACTATGTGCCTGTGTCAGAATGTCTCATCAAACGTCCATCCGTCCGTTTTGGCTGTTTTTGAATTTGGAGAATCACATGATGAACTCTATCTACCAATCCCTGAAACTTACAATCCAATCATAAATTGATTTATTTTCTGATTAAACTTAAATTGATTTCCCTAGATAAGGGCAAAGCAATTTTTTTTTGTTCGAATGGCTAAAACAATTTTTTATACACATATCAAGTATCTACTATGGACCTAAGAAAAATAATTACTATCAAAATTATAATTTTGCTCTCATTTCATTCTTTGACGCATGTTTCTTTAACAATTTAAAAAAAATAAAATCAATCATTATACATTTTTATTTATTATAAAAAATGGTAAATTTTTTGTCATTATTTGTACGTTATTATAAAAATCATACATGGAACAAATGTGTGTAACTAAATAATTACTTATAATATTTTTTTTTCTTATTGTATTAGACATAAAAAGAGAATAATTATGTAACAAAAAAAAGAAGGAGAATAATTATAATACAACGATTATAATTTTTGTACACTTTATTGTTTTCATGTTTTTGTTCTCTAAATGATTCATTAAAAAAAATGTCAGTTGGATCATACCATTATTATACAAATTAAATATTTGGCACTATTATTGAAATTTTTATATCTTTAACAAGAAATGAGAATAATATAATATACTAAATTTATGTCATACTAGACATTGGACCCGTGCTCGCACGAGTTTATTGTTAAGGAAATGACATACGAATAATAAAATGCAATATACAAAGGATTAAAACAGATATGAATCAGAACTATATCTTCATCAATCACTTTTCCTCTGGTTCAATTTTCACACGAACGAATTGATTCGGCTTGGTTATAGAAGCCGATCCACTCTCTATCTCGACAACATCAACATCATCTCCACCATAAGAACCCCTTTTCACACCCCTTTTGTTATTTGGAGTTGCAACCATCTCACCATTGCTACATGAATCCTCACATTCAATTGCTTCCTATTTTACCGACAACAAATAAAATCAACCGTAACACAGAGATAGACAAATCTCATAATAAAACGATAAAAACGTCAAAAAACGACGAGACTTACATTTGGATCAACATTTTTTGCAGATAAATCATCTTGACCAACTGTATCATCACCGTCAACAGAAACCTATTGCAGACACTACCATATGCATAGGAGCCATTAGATTATGCACTTGTGTGCATATATACCCGATGAAAAAATTGGAAAAGCTAATGTTGAAATAAAGTACAACCTTGAGTTCATGCTTCTTTATAAATTGTTGAATAATGTTGCCATCAGAAGTGGCCCTCTTCACTGCATAGTTTCTCCACCCATAGTTGATGTTACCTCTGCTGACTTCCACCTTGAAAAGCATCTGCTTGTCCAACAACACGTCAAGATCAGCTGAGTACTCTCTTGAACTGTTTGCCTGCGTTAATAATGGATAATAATTGGTCATTAGTCGTGGTAATTTGTGATTTTCTTGAAAAGGGATCACCAGGATTAGACTCGAATAAAACAACCACAAAATATAATTTGAAAAGGGCATATAGACTACGATGGAGCATAAAATACGTCAATTAACTTTCATCAAACTTATATGCTGAATGTGAATATGAAATAGTGACTTAATGGAAGTAGTTAACTAATGTGAAATATTCCATTCAACTAAAACTACAAATACGATGTGCAATAGTATATACCTCAATCAAATCATTCACAGTCCGCTCAATAAACTGGGACACAATTTTGTCAAACAATACAAACGTGGTTGATCCAGTTTCATCCATAACAACCACATGTACCTTGAACCTGTGCATATAGTGTGAAACACAAAAAAAATCCATTAGCTGTTCATGAAAATATATCAACTATTTCGACAACAGGACCAATATCTTACCTAAGCACAACACCCATGCATTCAGTGCAACTCTTGCAACTCTTGCAACTTAGCTTCCCATCGACAACAGTCACCAATGAAGCACATTGGGTGCATGATCTGAAATACCACTCCGCTCCAGATTCAATTTCACATACGGTTGCAAGCACTGATTCAAGACACTCCTGCAAATAATTAACATCGCGTTACATGACAACGACCCCACACAGTTTATACAAAGAACATTTAAAAAATCTAAATTATCATTATATACACGATCCTTGCCTCGGTTGAATCTATGAGATTCTCGATTGTCATCCTTTTACTGTTTAGCAAATCATCAGTCAATGGATGCTATTGTGGTCTGACATTTGACTGACACCATGCGTAATTGATCCAACTGAATTTTCCATACTATAGAATGCAGCAACAACAATAGCTATGTCAAATTAACAATAAAAAAACAGCACAAAGAGTGACCACTTATTCACACAAAATGACTAATTTGAAGATACTACCTTGTTTTATAGGCACTAAACTCCGGATAATTGCCGTTGATTACAACTTTTGTGCCGAAAAATGAGTTTGATACTCCCATTGCCCCTGATACATAATTGATATTAATTTAAGTCCTAAACAAACATTTCAAATACAAAGCTATAAGAAAGGATGCATCAACATACCCATGTACTTTCTCTGTTTGCAGAATTGCATAATTAGCATTACAGGAGATCTCGTGTCGTAGTATTCAAAGAAATTAACAATTTGATCAGCAAATTCACCCCATAGCGAACAATGTATTCTATGTTGTCTGAAATAACAAAAAATTAGATATCTCATCATAATGGCCGAAAGCAACAATAACGTAGATTACAAACTGATTGTTATAAATTATATAACTA
>Ga0209282_1002813_pt1 | contig 10182 bp, 2 predicted proteins | sample Mtrugardesep15_FD_187529 | JGI IMG/M metagenome (GOLD analysis project Ga0209282, IMG submission 187529) | Root nodule microbial communities of legume samples collected from California, USA - M. trunc garden sep15 (SPAdes) (version 2) | ecosystem: Host-associated > Plants > Roots > Nodule...
TCATAGTAAATAAGCGAAAACAGAGTAGAGAATTAAGCCACCAAGAATGAAAATCGACTAGAGTATTAGGTTTGTCAATCTTCCGTCACCACTAAAAGTGAAGCTTTATGCATTCAAGTAACTGACCCAACGAAAACTCTTTATTACGAAAAATCCTAGCATCACATTCTTTGCACATAACCCAGATACAAGACATCAAGATTACGTGAAGACAAGAATGTATATTCTTCACGAACATATGCGCACCACCAAACTGCAAAGCTTGATCATCGATTTAAGATGCATTAACAAAAGAGATTTCGAGTCACTGAAAGACAAGATTTCAGGTGCTACCAAAAAAGTCACATCCAAAAAATAATTGATTAACTATTTTCTGCTTCCTACACCCTTATGAACATAGTAATGAACCAAAAGGCACCCGAACACGATGAAAAGGATTATCCTTTGATGGGATCCTTTTAGTGAAAATTCTCCAAGCAAATAAGGACACTTTTATAGACAGTGATTTATTCAAAATTTTGTGTGAATGAATATTGAAGCTAGGTTGTTTGATTATAGTAAGAATCTAACAAGCATCCTTTACCGAATAACCATCAACAAGTGTTCAAACCAAACCCATTTATCAGTCATGTTGTCTTGCGGAAAAAAAGTTATCTAACAAAGAAACATATTGTTCCACTTGATCCTCCTTTCCCAGCAAAGAGATACCTTCTCTACCGCCACCTTGCCCCTCAATCCACCATCCTAGCCTTCTCATATATGCTATCGTAACACTCCCATCAACATAAAGCTCAAACAATCGTTAAAACCTAGATTGTAAGCACCCTTCTAGAATTAAGTAGTCTCTCCATCGCCAAAAATGGCCCCCCACCCCTTCTTTAAACCAATCCCCTCACCACTTAACAACCGCTCACCAATCACACACAAATTCTACCACCACATTGACGTCTTACTTCTCCCTATCTTAATACGACCCTTGTCAACACCTTATTTCGCAACTGCATAGACTAATTTCTCATAAATATCTAACTGATATATAGTAAAAATAGTGAAAACAAAAGAGAAAAAAAATAAACATCCTTCCATCCCATAACATTTTTTTTAGCTAAGTTTCCTCTTGTGTAATTGTAGAGATTAATTACTCATGCCAAATATGAGAACAATGGATGGCAAAGCTCGCCCTTAAGAAATTTAAAATATCTAACTTAAAAAAAGGTTAAATGAATTTTTCGTCTCTAAAATATTATTATATTTTCTTTTTCATCCCCATAAAAAAAGTCGCATGTTTCTATTTATATAAAATTTCCCCGGACGCGGTTTTAGGCCTTGCTATTTTTCAAAATTGTTTATTTTTTTTTAAAAAAACTTTTAAATATTTTTCAAACATGTTTAGAACATTGTAAAAAAAAACTTTACAAAAATTTAGTACTTTTTATCATGGGATGTATCGAATATGAATTTAATAAAAATTATCATCATTTTACATGTTCTATAAGATAGATATCTCATTTTCTAATTAAATTTAAAAAAATTTAAAAGAATTTTTTTTTTCGTGCTTGCACAGCTTGGTATGCAAGTCTAATACTCTTTCGAGTCGTCTTCTAGGATGGGTTGTATTTGTTAGGGAGAGAGTAAAAACACATTTTGTTAGAAAGAGTAAAAATACAATAAAAATACAAGAGAAAGTTGTCTTAAAAGTTGTCACTCATTTAAGTCAAAAAGTCAAAAAAATTGTTACACCATTTCACAATATCGATAAATGATGAATGTCTAACGCTTAACTTTTAGTTTATAGTGTAATGTCCATTTTTTTTTTATATTTTATTTACTTATTTTATACTTTTTTTTAATAATTCAACATAAATCTAAATAATTATTAAAATTTAAAAGGGATGTCTATTTTTAAAATACAATAAAAAGGATAATTTGGTTATTATACATTTAAAATCAATTTTGATTGAATCTATCCAAACAACATCAACTCGTAATAATCACTTTTAGGTGAGTATACCCAAACATAAATCAGCTCACATTCAACTCACTTTTAACCATAATCAATTTTCTCAAACTCAATTATATCAAAATCAATTTTAACCACCGCCAAACCAAACACATACTTAATCCCTTATCTGAAACAAGTTGAGCTACACAAGCCCATATTTCTCTATGTTTTACTAATTTTTTGTAGCATTAATGAATGATAACTTACAATTTGGGAGGAAGATAGGAAAAATTTGGAAGTTATAAGGATGAATTGCATGCCTAAAGAAATGGAATTATTGAATATTGTTTTAAAGCAAATAGGGGAGGTAAAAGAGTAACCTAGAACAGAACAGAACAGAACAGAACCACACAAAAATGAAATAAAAAGAATTAATAATTGATTGAATTGAGTTTAGTTTGGTAGATGAGGAAGAGGGAGGGATGGCGGATGCTATGAAATTGAAATTAGTTCCATCATCTCGTTCGTTAGCTGCAGTGCTGTGTGATTCCAATTACAATAAGAAGAGACACAATATGATAGTATACTCCAAAAGCAAGAAGAATGATTCTTCTAATTCTAATTCTAAACCAACTCCAACTCCAACTCCTCCCAGAATCACTTCTAACGCCAAACAAAACCTTCGCTTCCTCAAGATATGGAAGGTACTTACTTATTTAATTTAATTAATTTCCTCATTCTTTATTTATGTTTTGTTTTTGCATCTATAAATAATTATTCTATTATTATTTAGGAGTACCAAAAACGAAAATCCAGCACTCCAAGACCTTCTACTAGTTACCGTAAAAAGAAGGCCGAGAAAGAGGATCTTGCTGATGACCACACTCAGCTCTATCGTGATCCAACCACCTCCCTTTACTAGTAAGTATTAGTGAATCAAACATGCTTCTTTCTTTCTTTCTTTCTTTCTTTCACTGCTAAATAAATTGCATTGCAGCACAAATCAGCTGGGCCTGGGGGGTTTTGTTGACAATGCTGTCCCCGTTTTGCTTGTTGATGGTTATAATGTCTGTGGTTATTGGATAAAGCTTAAAAAACATTTTTTGAATGGAAAACTTGAACTTGCTCGCCAAAAGCTTATTGACGAACTTATCACCTTTAGTATGCTTAGAGAGGTCAAAGTCGTTGTTGTATTTGATGCCATGATGTCTGGATTCCCCAATCACAAGGAATATTCTGCCGGGTTCGTACTACCAATCACCATCATACTTATCAAATTCTTTCAATTTTTATCTTCTTCTTCTAAATTATACTTTCCCCATTTTACAGCATCGACATTGTTTTCTCAAGTGAAGCATCTGCTGATACTTGGATTGAAAAAGAGGTTAGATATCATATAACTTATAACTACAGGACAATTTTGGAATATGAATTTTACTATCTCTTTGATCTCTACATCTATCATTATTGTGGTTTGATTTGCAATGCTTGGGTTCTCATTAAATATTTGTCATACATACATGTGCTAGCTATGTATACTTGTATACACTATTGGTACTTCTCGTGTAAACATTTTTTTTTTTTTTACACAATATTCACTCATTAATAATGTTCAAATCAATCTTTACATAATTCCAAGTTTTGTTCTTAAGTTGTTTGGTAGGTTGCTAAATGAAGTAAGTTGACACTTTATTTTTCCTTCAAAATTTGTGCCAAATCCCCGCAACCTTGTGCACACTAACACAAACATTTGTACCTGTATCCATGCAACACCGCTCTTCATCCTTTTTTGAATGTGCTGGCATCTTCTGCTGCTCTTGCTTTTATATGTTGAATTCTACCAAGTGATTAATGGATTAGCATTTAGTCCATCTATAGTCCCATAATTTAAGATGAGATTATTTTGTGCACATGTGGATCTTCACTTGCAATGATGTGCTGCATATGACTTATTCATGTTTTTAATAAGAAAATCAACGGTAATCTCCACAATTCAATTAAAATGGAAATGTTTTTTATGAGTAGGAACTGAACTTAGTACTCGGAGGTTTACAACACTCGCACACAATATATTAAGTTATAATAGAGCTTCATTTTTACTCACATCAAGTGAATCTTCTTGCATCAAAATTGAAACTATCAACTGGGAAACGTTTGTCTTTATGAATGCTGCACATATCTGATTTCATTGTATTCTTTGAATTGAACTTAAATGTTGTATTCTTTACTCAATTTAGGTTTCAGCTTTAAAGGAGGATGGTTGCCCCAAAGTCTGGGTCGTCACTTCTGATCACTGTCAACAACAAGCAGCACATGGAGCAGTAAGCACATGCACATTCTCATAAATTGAAAACTTGAGTAACATTGAAGCAACTTGATTGTCAATTGTCTTTATAATTCTTTTCCAATTATAAGTATTGTTCTCTCCTTGTTAATCTGTGCAAACTAAGGAAATAAAAGTTTTCTATGATTTTAACATGATTTCCTTTTCTTCTTTTTTTCAAATACTGGTGCATTCCATTGCCCAGTTATCAAGTAACTGTAATTGAGATTTATACTCTGGATGCTTTCAGGGGGCCTTTGTTTGGAGTTGCAAGGCATTGATAACCGAGGTAAAACATTAATTTGACGTTTCTGAATGTTTTCTTCTCATAAAACGCCTGTCTTCAATTGTTTTTGTTGTACATTTGAATCTCTGATTTTTTAATGGAGTATTAAATTGAAGAGTTCACATAATTTAAAAATACATGACCATGCAATTAAAGAGGTTCAGAAATCCAATTCTTTGATTAGTGTGACAAATTGACAATCATTTGGATGAATTTTATATCCTTCAATGATATTTTACATGGTCATGTTTATTACTTGTTTGGATAGTAGATCAAGGCATCACAAAAGGAGGTTGAAGAGATGCTTCAAGAGCAAAGGTATGCATTAAGTTTGAAAAAATAGTATGTATTTTCCATCAGATATATTCGTTTTGTTATAAATGTTTTATGATTTTACACTGTATGGTTTATGACCTGTGTATTAATTGCCTGTGCAACTTGAGATGCAATATTCTCTAATGCAATGCAAATTTACAAACCAGTTTTATCTATTGTGATTTTTTGTTAGTCACAAATTTCCTTAATGAATATCTAACTATCAGATTTATTTATATTCTTGATGGGTTCATGGAGAAAAGTTCTGCCATAATGAAAGGGAAAATAGAACATTTGCTAGAAAGTTTCTCCTATTAAGGGAGGATATAATCTATTTAGTTTTAAAAGTTGTCATGTAATTAGTTTCCTTAGTTTCTGTATATATGTAGTTTCTAATACTAAACCGTAAATCTTGTATGTCTGTGTGCTGAGGGACTCCTCAAGCATTCAGTAAATTTTCCCATCTCAAAATGGTTCTAGAGAAATCCACCTAGCCCTGGTTCAAGCAATATGTGAAACTACTGAAACTACTGAGGATATAATATTTATTGTTACTTTATCACAAAAAATGTTCTCATGGGAAATTGCTTGAGTTTCTGATTTCTAGTGACTGTCAACTAAATACATATATTTTCTTTATAGATGCCTTATAGTTAGGGTCTTTGTTTATGTAGTTTCCAATATTAAGTTTTAAATCTTGTGTGAGTGATTGATTGTGCTTAGGTTTCTCACACAACTTTTTGTAATTATTTGCTCATCTCAATAACATGAATTGATGGGATCATGTAAGGATAAGGTCACACAATCTCAGAATCTGCATGTACCCTACCCCCCAAATAACGAAAAATGAGAAGAGAATTTTAAGTCTCGATATTTTTTCATTACAGCGAAATTGATTTATGCTTTTGAAGGAGTCCACTTTTCTATTGTAGTTAGTACTTGATGCTCAATTACTTTAACAGATCCTGCCGATTGGTTTGCTTATTAATGTTGTTTTGTACAGATCCACTTCTTTTCAAGGTAGATTGTTGAAGCACAATCTTGATGCAGAAGTAGTGGATGCTCTGAAGAACCTGAGGCAAAAGTTATCTGATAACGAGTTGAAGTAAAATATCAAATTAACATTCTAGTAAGAGAATTTAATTTGACATGTGAATAGGTTTTAATAGGTTAAAGATGCTTTATTTTATTTTATTTTGCATGTCGGCATTCATTCATTATTATTTATTAACTCGAAAGTTGAAACCCTTAACATCATGGCTGATAACTATTTTTTCACTTTATGTCAAAATCTGAACTAATTGAATATGACACTGGCTGTGTCAAACAAAACCAAGATATTGTAAACACTTAAAATGTAACAATCAAATGAATCAGCAGCATATCTGTACATAAACTATTTCTATAGATTTTTGCTTGTGGGAATGCAAAATCGCTGCACTGCACAACAAATGTTAGTTGAATTGCTATTTCTTCTTTTATGTATGGTTTGGAGAAAAGAATACTACCAAGCAGAGGAGCAAAACTGGTTTATCGTTAATGAAGTATTCATTGTTTTTGTCGCGCCTATAAATGACCATTTCCTTGTTTCATGGGACATTGTGAATAGTCATTAACATCAAAGAAAATGCTAACAATTGCCTAAGGGTGCATGTTAAGGCATTCAAGATAGAAATTATATCTTGAAATTTGTGTATTTTTTCTTTAAAAGTTTTAAAGTAATCATTTTCCAATACAAATGCGAAGATAAAATTTCTATCTTTACATCCGACAATGGTAGCAAGACTCGATCAATTTGCCCTTCATTCATGTGAACTTTACATCCGACAGCCACCAATTCAGCGTTCTTAATGAAGTCCTTATAGCATCCACAATGGTAGTCCATTAACAAGGACTCCTTAAATGGATATCAAATGTACACATAACTTATTTATAATTTTTTAATGAAAATACATATTAAGTACTCAATGACAATACACTAATCAGGACTCAAATGAAAAGTATTTAAATAGGTTCCACTAACTTTACATTATTATACAAAAATAATTTATTACTTCTTTTGCAAGTGGGACCAACTTAATTAACTTTTCAAGAAATGAAATGGTCTTAAAAGTATGTTAGAGTATGTCAGCAAACATTTCTGTTGATATAAATCAACTGTGCAGTTAATTGCACGTGAATGTAATGCGTGGGAATATTCAATACTAAGATTGCAATGGTTTAACTAGGTGATTGAACTCAAGTGTTTAATTAACTGTTAATGAGAGTATATCCCGCCTTAAAGTGGTCCCGCGAAGCTTTCTAGAAGAGGGGTAGTCTTGTGGGCAAGCATAGCATTTCTGGTCGAAGAGGTTCAATCCATAGGCGAGGTGGAGACTTCGGTATAGGGTTGCCTGTTAGGCGCGCTACTGCTCTTTGGCTCCTTTACTTAAGTTCATCATTTCTTTGTGCTCGTGATGCGCTACGGGACCTCCATCGTGCTGGGGGACCAAGCAGCCTTCCCGCGCATGAAGCGAATGGGCGCTGTGCTGTGGGGCAGTTTTGGGGCGGGGGTGAAGAGAGACCACAAAAATGATTCATTTAAATCGACGAGTTGGAATTCTGATTTGAACAAAATCTTTGGAAAAAAAATAAAATGTAATGGCTGATTAGAGGTAAAGAATGAATGGTTTATATCTGTTGTCTCATTCTAGTTTTTATTATTCTACAAACAATACATGGGATGGGATATTTTTAACATTCGATGGTCCTTGATTGGTTTTATTTTTTGGGGTGGTGCGGTGGGGTTGGTTGAAATGCATTGTAAATCATAACTCAAGGTAGACAGGGAGTGACATTGAACTACACTTGGAATTAGCTAGTACTACCCACCGCTCTTCATCTATTTCTCAATTCCAAAACAACGCAATAGTAGCATTCGTCAACAATATAAAGTTATAAAACAAATTAGTTAGTATCTTTCTTTTTCCACCTAGCTATTTTTGTTTGTGTACTTACTTGAAGCATTTTTTCAAAGATACATACATGAATAATTAGAGTACGGTGTTCTATCATGATTAGATATACCTAACATCACCGATGTATTGAATAGACTAAATCTTTATATATATGCTTGGCTAGCTAGTCCAAACTGGTAATGAAGTTTTCATGAATTGGGTCACTAGTTAATGTACTTGAGGTGATGTGATGAAACATAAGAATTTAAACGAAAAATAAATGTGCAATAAGCATGGAGTAGAGTAACTTTCTTGTATTGTATGCATATACAAAGAAGTGAGTCACGGGATGCTTGCCTGCATACAAATTATGTGTGGTCCCACTCACACTCCCACAGATGAAAGCCAAACCAAAGCAATTGATGAGTGAGACACTTTTTCTTTTTTGTGACCATCCAACAATAAGTTAGTTCCAAAGTCTTTTTTAATTTTAGAGGTGAGAATAAATGCAGAGTCAGAGGGTCAATAATGAGTCAGATGGTCAAATTCTTGACTGGTCACTACTTTGATTTGGATTTGGATCCAATGAAATTAAATGGAGTGGATCCAACGGTTTCATAGTGGACCCTTCAGGTTCAATGACAAGTCCTCTCCTTACCTTACCCGTGCTTATGTCTAATTGTTTTTTCACATATCATTCGCAATATTATGAAAATGAAGTTTATATGCAATGCTTCCTCGATTTGCATTTTGTTGAGCTTTATATAGTTACGTTACGGTTAGAGTCAGAGAGACACTTGTTTGTTACCGAGTAGACTTAATAGCTTTTGTACCTGACATGCATCTGATTATATTATAAGTTTGTCATATATAGTGCGTGCCAAGGTGTCACTCATATACTATCTGATTCTGAAATTTCACATGGATCAGGATTGGGAACTTTAAGATAACAAACTCGATCGTGTCGTTTCGTGAGTTGACTTGACAACTTTTATATGTTCAGATCAGAGGATGTCAAATATTTCAGTGCCATTCTTAAAAACCACGCCCAGACAGACACCTTTATGGCAAAATCTTCATGCACTTACTTACTCGCTCTGTCTTTCTTTTACTAATTACAATTACAATAACTCGTTTAAGATTTTGACACTTTAATTAAGAAATATAATTAAAAGTCTCAAAACATTTCTTTTCTTCGTTTCTAAAACGTACTGTATTCTTCAATTGAACAATTTTAAATAATGAATGACAAAATAACTATTTTTATTATTTTTAAATTTCTTTTCGTAAGATTAACTCTATTGGTAGGAACAATGTATAGTACAATATATATATAAGATTTGAAGTTCAAACTTCGACCGAAAATAATAATCTAAAACGGTGTTATTCCTTACTAGCGGTTTTTTTCTTCTCATTACAATGATTCATTTTGAAAGTGTCTCATCTTCTTGTTATCACATTATAAAATGAATGAATGCATATTCTAAAATAAATAAAAAATTACGAAGTGAAAGACTCCGAATTTTATTTTTTTTGGGTACAAAATCTGATATTTTTCTTTTTAATAAAAATAACTATTAAACATAATCATAAATCTATTCCTATAATAAATTTATCCAAAAAAGTAAATTCTTTGTATATATGCTTTAGCAAATTTAGTATAGGATTATGATTCTACTTTGATTTTACATGAACAATGTTCTGTTCAAATTATACCTTTCTATTAGGTGATCTCCTTGGAGTGACTTCTTCATGTTTGATTAAGCTTTAGTTGATGTTTTTTCTGAGCTTCAACACTCTTATTATCGGGAAAAAAAAAAAGCTAGGCCAAACTCATTTAGCCTATATTCAAACATAATCTCTGTTTTCTTTTATGATATTGACTATCCACTAATGCAAAGATATACTTAGAACTAGGGATGGTCATAAGATTTTTCTTTTATCATGGACGAAACAATAAAATTGTGCCTTTTTAATTATTTCAATATTTTTTTTCTTATATTGCACAAGATTTATTTATAATCAAAGTTCTCTAAAAAAATATATTTTCAATAGAATTAATCAAAACAAATTAAAGGGCACAAGGGTAAAAAAAGGGTCTTATCCTTTAATTTACGACATGTATTATACTCTCTATGTTCATAACTAATGTATTTGGTCTATAAATGTGACTAGATACATTAATTATTCCATGAACCTAAAAAGTTATATTTTACTTATAGATGTGACCAGAGGAAGTACTTCTTAATAGATAAAAAAAAAAAAAATCTCCGTTGACAATACTCTTACGAGGATATCATGTTGGGGAGTCTAGGGAGCGTCGAAAGCAACAATGATCTAAACGTTTAAAATATTTAAGAGATCTTAACACCATATTTTT
>Ga0209282_1002814_pt1 | contig 10178 bp, 2 predicted proteins | sample Mtrugardesep15_FD_187529 | JGI IMG/M metagenome (GOLD analysis project Ga0209282, IMG submission 187529) | Root nodule microbial communities of legume samples collected from California, USA - M. trunc garden sep15 (SPAdes) (version 2) | ecosystem: Host-associated > Plants > Roots > Nodule...
TAGATAACTCTAAATTATATTATTGTTTCTATCCTATAAATAAATATAAATTATGGTCGATTTTAGGGTGAGGGATCAACTAAGTCCCTCACCGTGAACCATGAAAAAATGTCGCTAGATTAGGTTATCCTGCGAGATCTTACAAATGCACATCTCATACAAAATAATTATTTTCTTCGATCTCCTCTCTTCCTTTCACGCTCCAACAACCATCATCAACTGTCCAACCATGTCAACTTCCAAACCACCGGCTTCTAACAAAAGAGTTTTGAAGTTCGATTGTATTTTTTCTGCCAACCTTAAACCCATCTCGGATTCAATTCAAGCAACCACAAAAATTTACTCTTTTTTCTATTTTTTTTATTTCTCTTGAATTATTGTCTGTGATTTTGGGACCGAATTTTAGAAATCTTTAAAAATGTTTATGAAGATTTGGATTCACAATTTTCTATCAAAGTTTGTAATTGTTGTGTATCTTCTCAATGTCCCGTGGTTATGGCTGCCATTGTCTTTTTTCATGGGTCTTTCGATTGAATCTTTCATGTATTTTGCATTTGGAAACATGAAAGGTAGATTACGGATTTGATAAAAAAAATAACAAGAACGTGAAAGGCCTCTTGAGAAGAGAGTGAAATATGTCATGTGTGTGAGATAGATAGATAGATAGAGAGATAGAGAGAGAGGATGTGTAAGCAAAGATGAGAGACGAAATCCAGTGCCACATTAAGTTAAGAGATCATATAGACGTATTTAATCTAATGGTATGCTTTAGTAGTACACCGATGAGATACTTAGTTGAGCCATCACCCCAAGAATCCACCATTATGGTTGACATATATTGTTTTTTTCCTATAAAAAAATAGTATTATATTTGGTTTTATAAATGAGGTGTACGGAATATTATGAATTTAAATGTGATAGATTATCAGTTCAAAACAATTTTACATAGACAACCATTAAAAATATTCAGAATTTGCATAACAGAACAATATAAAACAATTGTGATGCTACATAATTGCCTTCTCCAAATAACCAAATACCAGTATTTATAGCTCCTCGAATTTACTCATCCCATAAGTGTGTTAAGATCTTCTTACGGAACAATGATTTCAAAATCAAATAAATTTAACAATGTTCATTGTATACCTTCCAATAAAGATTACAAAAATGCACCAATTTTACTAGGACAAGTGATACGAACCTATAATGAATAACTAAATCTGGACCATTATAGATTTTTATCTTGAGCACTTCGCTCTTATATGCCTCGTGTTTGAGGGTTATGGACTATCATAAATATTCCTCCACTACTCTTCCCATTCTACTACTCCGTAACATTTCATCTAACCACTATAAATAGAGGTTTGAAACATAACCATTCCATTCATTCTACCATTTAAATACCTAGGGGCAAACACCCCTTACAATTGCATCTTCAAGCAAGAACAACGCTTTGATTCATACATACGTAAAGAGATACAAGATTGAGAGCTAGGGAATGGTTTTTTAAGTGGAGATATATAAACACGTAAGCCAGATGTAATGGGGATTAGGGAGCTTCAATGACTATTAATTAATCAAATCATGACATTAACACTTAAACATAACAAAGCACAACCTCACCTACCACTATATACACGTACTCATTTCATCATGATGCCCTCACATCCTCACCAAACCCTCCTTCTCAATTCTCGAACCCACCTTGCCGTCCTAAATAAATTAAACAATATTCTCTTTTAAAATAATTACATTCTTAACCATCACCCTTTTTCAAAATTAAAAATCAATGCCAAATCCCCTACCATTTAATCATATACATGCATACGTATACTCATTTCTTAACAAAAAATTATATATATACGTATACTCATAATTACTCCAATTTTCTTTTACTATTACTTACTTGTTTCCTATAAACGTTTGAATCATATTAAATCAAGAAAATGCGAAGCACTTAATTCAAACATCAATATTTTAGTAGGGTAAAATTTTCCCTTCAAAAAAAAGCAAGGGGAAATTTTCAAGTCTTTAAAGTAATTAATATTGAAATAGAGCAAATAGTTATCCAAGATCAATGAGCCCCAAAATGGAAGAACTACGTTTGTTAAGGATTCATCCATAAGATACTCGGTAAGACGTTGTATAGCATAACTAAGTTTGTTAAGGATTCATCAATTGAGAAGTGTTGTATGATATCAACATCGCAAGATGATCTCCCCTCAACAAAAATAAACATCACAAGATGATCTACATATTAAGCTGAGACTCGTACTCGTGATTCACTCAACAAGATTACCCTAATTCAACCTAATCTTCACTTATAAAAGTATATACATCCTAAGAGAAATTAATGTACACATTCTTTTTAATAAACCTCTCACTCTACTCAATTAAATTTTGACCTAAACATCAAAGTGTTTGTAAGTACATCAACCCTTATGTGGAGATCTAAGCAACGTATGAGGGTAAACATCAACCCTTATTGTTCTAGTATACACGAATATTTCACATTACTTGCAAATGAAAGATAATGGTAGTGTGTAAACAATACTCACATTCACTAATTAAAAGAATATAGCGAATTTTCGTCCACATTTTACCCAAGAGTACGACCCCATTTTTTTTTCTTAAGGAAAAGGAGTACGACCCCGTTGTTTTTTTCCCTTCGAGTCGAAGGGAAAAACATACATTCACATATTATGCAAAAAGTCCTTAAAAATAAGTCCTTAAAAATGCTTCAGAAGTGCGAGCGAGGAAAGTAAAATTAAAATAATTAATTTTACTTCTTCAAAAATAACGACAGAAACAACATTAATGAGTTTTTGAATAATTTTTTTGACAAATTGAATAAATATTTTTCAAAAAAACATAGAAATTAATAATTATTTAAGCGGCATATTTAAGAATTTTTTCCTTCTAGGGGGCGATGCTCAGAATATTCACGTAAAGTCCCTCGAAAATGTTTTTCAGATGTTTACCTCTTGAACCGTCCTGAAAATGGTTTTTGAACCCTAATTTTCAACGGATTCTTTTCCCAGGTAAATCATGGAAAATCTTGTGTTCTTCGAGGATTTCAATCTTTTCCAAGAGGTTTTACCCCTAGAAAACTAATGTTATTTTTGTAGTGACTGATCTATCCATTGAGACGTCTTTTAAAAATGAAAAAAAAAATCACGAGTGCTTACACGGACCCAAAACACACAACACATAAAAAAACGTGATGTCGCGGGTTCAAGGTTGAAACCTACTTCACGTTTGAGGGCTTAACCTTGACTAGAGCGCTACTGTTTCGGTACACCATAAACGTCTTATATTTCTTGAATATCGAGACTAAATATGATTTGTAAACAACACATTATCTTTTGTAAAAAATTTAAAAAAAACACACACACATTATCTATCCGCCAATACACATTTTATAAAGAACAAGATCATAAGGACTTAAACAAAATCTAAAACAGATAATACATCATAAACGTGATTCTTAGACTTTTTTTTTTTACAAAATAAACGTGATTCGTAGACTTGATGCCAAACTATTAAATATACTCCCTCAAAATAAAATATTATATATACATTAATTAACTTCGAAGAAGATTTCCCTAAAAAAAAACTTCGAAGAAAATTGTTGTGGCACCTTAGTCAACGGATGAATAGGAATGCGGCTAAAATCACTAGCTTAGACGTTAACATAAATAAAGCTTGAAGTAAAAACACGATTTATAACGTAAATAACTTCAGCTTCATGCATGTATAGACAAAAATTGATCAATCAAACACATGACTGGGTGTATAAAATACCTTAAAGCCTGACTTCTGCACGTGCAAAAACTTCAAGTATAAAATATCTATGACCTCACACAAACATCCAACATTTTTTTTGGGTACAAAACATCTAACATATTTCTAACTAAAGCTGTTTTGGCCTTTTGGGGATACAGTCATAAATATACACATATATTAATCATCAACCCACCTAACTTCAGCACCATTTTTTGACTAAATATTCAATCACCAACCCTAAAGTCAAGTACAATGTACATGCACTCTCTTTTCAAATCTAATTCATCTGAAAATCCCATAAAAACATCTATATTCTAAAACCTTAACAAACAAAAAAATAGCAATAATGGAAAGATATAAATTGTAAAAGGCAGATGAAAGTATTTAAACAATTTTGGATTTTTTTATCCTTCACAGATTTGAACTTTTATAACAATTAACATTATATAAGACACACTACATATTTTAATTTTTGTTTTATATCAAGATTTAACTAAGATCAATATCAAAGCAAATCACCCCTATGAGAAAGTAGAAGAAGGACTCCAAGGTGTCATATCCATAGGATAACTCCCCAAAACTCTTAAGAAAGATGTAAATTCTTGAACCTCAGCAAGTGCATTTTGTGCCCTAACCTCAGCCATAGAAGCCTCAAAATCAATATAAAACATATACTCAAAATGTTTAGCTGTTCCTTCACTTTCATCATCCACAACTCGAATCGGACGGCCACGGTGAGGCCTAGATTCAATCTTAGTTAAGCTGATATTTCTAAACGCAAAAGCTGAAAGCACTTTAAAAAGCACTGAAGTTCCTTTATCATGAGCAAAAACAATGCTTGTTTTGAAAGGACGATCTGTTCTTGGAATTATGGGTTCTCTTGCCAACATAACAAACCGTGTCACGTTATTTGGATCATCTTGTATTCCATCAGCTAGGATATTTAATCCGTAAAGCTCTGCAGCGCGTGCGCTGGCGATAGCAGCAGTGTCGCGGAGATTATTTGTAGCAATAAACTCCGCGGCACCAGCTGTATCGTCAACGGCCTCACGCGCTACGTTGAGGCCAAGCTTTGTTAGCGTGTTTTCGCATTGAGCTAATGCTTGTGGATGCGAAATCACGCGAGTGAGATATTCTTTTCGGACTCCCGGAAGTGCGAGGAGGCAGTGGTGGACGGGGAGTTGAACTTCTCCGACGATATGGAGGCGGTGGCGGAGGAGGAGGTCGTAGTTTCGGTGGATTGATCCACCGAGGGAGTTTTCAACCGGTAGAACTGCGCGATCAGCGATCCAGAGTTCTACCGATTGAAAAGCTACCTCGAATTGATCACACGGCATGGCTTCGCTGTTCGGATATGCTTTACCAGCGGCAGCTTCGGAGTATGCTCCAGGAACTCCTTGGTATGCAACACGGAGGGTTGAGCCGTGCATCGGTGCCGGAGAAAGGTCGGTGATTGTAAGTGGCTTTGGTTGAAGTTGTTTATTGTTTCCGATTGGGACGAGCTGAAGATCGGTTACGGCGGCGTTATGGCCGTTGACGGCGGTGACATGGTCGTTTCCGGTGAGCGGAGATTCATCTCGCTGTGAATTTACTTTGCTGGACAAAATAGCGCATGAGCTTTGCCAATCGGCTCGATTTGAACCGGTTGAGAATTCAAAACCGTATCCACATTTAACGCTTATTCTGTTTGGAGATGAACCGATCCGGTTTAACGAGGGACGAACCCGGTTCAGATAGGTAAGCGAATTGGAAGACGGTGTAGTAAGAGTATTCATGTTGATGGATTAAGAAGATATAATGGAAAATTACGAATTTACCACTTATTGAATGAATATGCTAAAGTGTTTGGAATTGGATAATGGAATTTCTTTTGCTAAAGCTTGGTGTTCTCTTTGAAGAAGGGAACCTCAAGCTGAGAAAAAAGATGGTAGTTAAGGGTATATATATAGGCATATTAGTTGGGGTATGCAAGTGGTGTGAAATGTAAATGAGAGAGAATGGAAAGTCTTGATTGGGGATGGTGAGTGTGTAAGGTTGTTCGGTCAATCCTACACCTACCCCCAAGGGTATTTCCCTTTCCTTCTCTAACTTTGTATGTGCCATTTCTTTACCATATTTTAATGTCTAAATTAATCGGTACTTCCTCTAGTGCCTATTACTATATAAAGAAAGAGAGGAAAAACAAATAAAATATAAGGAATTTGTTAATTATTGTACTATTTTAAGTATATGTTTCTACCTAAAAAAATGAGAAATTTTGATATATTGAATATATTCATGAACTTGAAAAATTCATTTAATCGATAAATATACTTTAAAAGTTAAAAATTTCTTTTTATATGTGGGACAGAAGATTCTAAAAGATCTGGCATAATTGGGATCATAGGAGTATCTCGTATGATTTTTATTTTTTTTACAAAATAAATGATATTCATTTATTCAAATTGATAGAGTACATCGATATAATGCAAATTCACTAAAAACAAAAATGATGAATCTGTGAACAGACTCACAACATCCATGTTAATAGCATAAAACGACAAAGTACAAATGCCTACACATATGACTATATTTATATTTAAATCTCCGGAATAACCATGTCTCCGGATCTGCAACGTGGATGATGCCAAAGTCATTGATTTGATCTATACTAGATCGAAGCTGATCTGACAATCTCAAACGATTAAATATCTGGGAAAAACAAGAAAGACAAACAACGTCGCACAAAGACGACGAACAAACCAACGTCGCACTAAGACGACAAAATCACAAAATAAAAAACGAAATAGATGTGAAAATCACTTATTTCAATAAAAGGTAAAGAGAAAAACAAGTTAGAGGGGTGATTTTGGGTCAAAAATTGACCCTAAATCACTCCTCTTTGGTGAATGAAGAAGAAGAAGAAGTTAGAATTTTGGTGACAGCTCAGAAGAGAGAAAAAGGTTTTTGAGGAAAATCACCCCTAAAATTGACCCTAGGAGTATCTCATATGATTGTTTTTTTTTTTTAAGGGTTGAATTATGAATGTAGGTATCAATATAATTATGTGGTATACAAAATTATACGTTATTTTGTTGAAAGAATAAAATTATACGTTATTGTTAGTTATGATGATATATTCGGGCAAAAAAGAAAACTATGATTTAAAACAAATTAAGTTGGTAGGACAATGCATTATTATATGCAGGGGTCGGGGTTTGAATCTCGGATACCTTTATAAAGTGAATTCTAGCCACTAAACTACCTGGCCTAAAAAAACAAACTAAGTATATCAAATTAGGATAGATCAAATTACGCTAATGCAACACTTATAAAATGTTGCACTATTCAATAAGAAGTTGTTTAGTTCTGGTGTATAACTATCTTCTGGACTTGAAATACGAAAGTGTATTAAGAACAATTTGTGATTGAAAGAAAGAAGTCATAAAAGAAGTCAAACGTAAAGGTTTGTGAAGTTTCAATAAAACTTCCTATGCTTGTGTGATTGAAGAACACTAAGTTGCATTAACCCTGATTCATCTACTTAAAACCCAAAACAATACCTCATTGTAAACGTACAACCACATTATACATTTTGCACGAAATACAACTTCAATACTTGAATGAAGATAAAGATAATGTTAGAGAATTATTAGTTATGAGAGACAAAAGAAACAATGTTTAACAATGTGTTTGCGACACCTTAAACCTAATGATGGATTCATAAATTTTGATTCGTGGGAGCAATGTTTAACATATCCGAAAAAAGAGATAAAGATAATGTTAGAGAATTATTGGTTATGAGAGATAAAGATAATGTTACCCAATAGAACTCATAGAAAAGGCACCATAATAATCGGTCGGTAGGTAAGTGAAACATGATCATGAGTGGTTTCTATCAAGAATAGAATTCAAGTTTTTTCAAAAAAAAGTTTTTTTCAACGATTTATCTTTGGAAAGCTCATTAACCACTTGAGTCAAATCATTTGATTAAATAGCGGATACTTAATTAAATAAAATATGATTAAATTTAATTAAATAAATATTAATTAATTTAAATACGACTTGGTTTGTAAAGCTAGGTATATATTTATTCCCAAAAAATCTTGTAAAAAAATATTTGAACCAAAAAAAATTATTAAAAATTGATAAAAAAAATTGATAAATTTCACTATGAAATAAACTGTTAAAATTATTTTTAGGCTAAATTGATCATTTGGTCCTTTAACTGATTTCTTATTTTCAGTTGGCCCAATAACTCGTAAAACGTCGTTTTGGTCCTTTAATTTTACCTCTATCAATCAATTTAGTTCTACTATGTTAATTTTAACCATAAATGTCTAAGGTGGACCAACCTTAAAAGTGGTCCACCACATACCCTATTAATTTTTTGAATTTAAACTGGTTGATCGATTTTTTTTAAAAGAGAACTACTAAATTTCGCATGTTTATTTTAACTTATGGTGAGCCAACAACAGTTAATTTTATTTTCCATTCTTCATCTTTTTTCTTTCACTTCATCTTCTTCAAAATCACATTCATCAATCTTCAACTATTAAAACCTAGATTTTTTTTTCATTCAGACATAATGTTTCTAATTCATCAACTTTTTTCTCATTTTGGTGTTTATCATTAGTAAACCCATAGCTTTTTCTCGTACATTAATCATCAATTATTTTCTCATTAAACTTTCTTCATCAATGTTCATCATATTCAGAACATTAGTATCACCTCTCTCATTTAATATATTCATCAACAAATACAAATCCACAATTTATTTTCGAAAGAATCAACATCCTCCTTTGCCACCACTATTTTCAGGAAAAAAAAACTTTTTAAATCCAATCTAAACCCTTCATCATCATCGTCATCAAGGACACTTTGATGTTGAACACCAATATTGTGGAAGTAAAAGTAGTTATTGGCACATAAAGGACGTTTTACGAGTTATTGAACCAAGATGAAAACAAGGAATTAGTTAGAGGATCAAATGACCAATTTAGCATTATTTTTTAATAGTCTTCATGAGCTTAACTCAATTGATAATGATATTTTATATTATATGTTGGGGCCGACATTCGAACCCGAACACCTTATTTATTCACCTTATAAAGATGGATTTCTTGTCATTAGACTACTTGACCAAAACAAACATGGTGATTTAAATTATTTTTCTAATATTTAAAAGATAATTCATTTTAAAATATTGATAGATGGCTTTACCAAATAAACAGATAAGTATCTATTCTTGGATTGAAGTATCTTCTGTGCACAAATGGCATGCGTCGTGGATGCACCAAATTCCCCAAAACCACAAGGCTTTAAATAAAATCTAATTATTTACCAAAAAAGAAAATCTAATATATAAGAATGGATGATGATAAACCATATAAGAATGGGCCATTGAAGTTCATGGTTAGAGTTTTCCTTAAAATAAAATCTCGGACAATAAATACATAAAGTTTGCATCCTTGACAAGGATATACATTTGGTTGCACATAGCCATTTTTGTGGTGTAGATTTTATATATAAGCATTGGTTAGGTTTCATTTGCTCCTATTTCTAAATAGCATACCGGTATACTAGTATTTTATGTTCATTAGATTGATAGTTACATATTTTGATCAAATTGTCTGAAAAATAAATAAATACCATAAACACTAGTTAATTTAATTATGTACATATAATAAACCACCAATTTGTGTTTTATTTACATCTGTTTGGGTGTTTATGAGCGAAGAGATCGACTTTGAAAAACATGTGTTATTGGAAAACACACGTAGTCACCAAAATATAAAACAATTGTTTCTTTTTTTATTTTATTTTTTGTAAAAAAGATTGGAAGAAATATGTAATAACTACTATATGAAAATATTAACTAATTATCTGTTATAAAGGATAAACATGTAAAACAATAACAATTGTCAACAAAATTAATTCAACAATCAACTTTGTTTTTCTCAAAAGTGTCTTATGTAACACCCCGTTTCCCAACATAAAAATTTCACATATAAATCAGAGTTTTCAACGTAAACGGAATGTCACACGTCTTTTCATAAAATCTTAAACGGTAATAATAAATATTTATCCTTCAAAATTTAATAACATAATGTTTAATACTTTGCAGCGGAATTATTTCGACAATCTAAAACATTCTTCGGCACGAGGGCCTCATCATAAAATCTCATAAAAACATCAATCATAAAAGAATACGTAAAGGAATAGAAGTAATAACAAAATCCCCATCTCGTTACGTATCAGAGCACCTAAAGACACGTGAGAAAATTCACTCACGACCGCGACTATCCTTGATTACCTGCAAGTTACCCATGTAAAAGGCAACATTTCCAAGCAGAAGGGGTGAGATTTCACAAACAATAATGTTAAGCATATAATTCATCAATTACAGTTAA
>Ga0209282_1002816_pt1 | contig 10176 bp, 10 predicted proteins | sample Mtrugardesep15_FD_187529 | JGI IMG/M metagenome (GOLD analysis project Ga0209282, IMG submission 187529) | Root nodule microbial communities of legume samples collected from California, USA - M. trunc garden sep15 (SPAdes) (version 2) | ecosystem: Host-associated > Plants > Roots > Nodule...
TATTTCATATGGTATTTGTCACTCTGCCTACAAACCAATAAAAGTCGTTTTTATAAACTACCATTGAGAACTTATGAAAATAAGCTAAAAACAAAACAGGTTATCAACAAATCACAAGAGCATATACCAGTAGATACAAGCTCAAATCAAATAAGCCAATCCAAACAGGTCCAAACACAAACAACTAAATTTCCCTCTCACACTCGAATCATTCACAATCAATGTATTGCCAATTACCAAAACAACAAATTCTTCTATTTTTCAAAAACTAAATAGAAAATAACAACACTAAAGCCAGAAAAAAAGTTGAACCTGAGAATGAGATTGAGAATCTGAAATAGAACCATATATGTATCTGCGTTGATCCCAAACAACGGCACTCGTCAATATCACACCCAATGAAGCTCCCAATAACCGCTCCTGAAACCATTTCAACAAATCAAAATTCACAATTCATCATCACTTGAAACAAAACACGGAAAGAGAATCATAAATTGAAATTACCTGTGTGAGAATGCTAATCATCGTTTCGTGTTGATTTTTGCGGAACAATGTTCTCTATTTGCTTCTGGAAAACGCTTCGCTCTTCCACGACGTCGTATCTCACAAAGGCGCTTCTACAGACTTGAGCTATTGTTGGACTCTGCCCTAGAATTACCCTCATGACCCCATAAATGAGTAAATAAGGCAAAAGAAAATTACCTTTTATTTTATTTTTTTGAGAGAAAAAAAAATAGCTTTAAATATGTTTTTGTCCCGGTAATATAGGGACTTTCAAAGTTTAATCATTACTTAATTTTAATAGTTTTTTTAATCTTTATAAAAAAAATTATGCACTTAATTTTAGTCCGAACTAAATCTAAATGTGTTTAATTATGTTTGAACTTTTATTTTTTCGAACAATATTTTTTAGACATGTTAAAAACATTACTAAAAGTTCCTTTGAAAAAATTATTTTAAAATTTGATTTCTACGTTTATATTTTTGTTAATTTTATCTTGAACTTTTTTCGTTTAAAACAATTCATATTAAATTTATTTCTTGTTAAAAATTTTAAATTTGCTCATAAAAATCGTTAAAAAAATCAAGAGTTTAAGGATAATTATACAAGATTTGTTTTAGAAGGGACTCTAATTATAAGTAAATTTATTTTTGTAGAGACTAAAAAATCTATTAGAATTAAGTAAGAACTAATCTTATAGCTTCCGGATTTTATAAAGACAAAAAACATATTTAACCCAAAAAAATAAAAACCCGAAATTATAAAATCTTGCAATGACCACATGAAATTTGAGAAAAGGCAAACATCATCTTTAAATTGTAAATGTCTGACTAGTTAGCTCATCTATCCATCTCCTTCGTTAAAGTTGATGACGTGTCCATTTAATGTCCATTAGGTGTTGACAGTTGTCTGATGGACAGTGACACATCATAGTGGTATTTGCCCATAATCCGAGGAGGAGTATTTGTCCATCTTTTGAATCCATCGTTTTTTTTATGGAAGCAGATTTTGCAACAGAGACTTTTCCCCCACCATGTAAACCTTACTTCATGAAATGAGTATGTATTCATTGTTAATCTAAAGTGATTATCTATGCATCATTTGAAGTATATAAAATGACTATGTATATTCATGACATATCATCTTACGTTATTTTTATAATGTTTTTTAGTCATTTTCAGTAGGTTTTTCATCCGGAATAGAAGATAATTGAAACAATTTTTATGGTTTTTGGACATTAATAATATTTTCTATATTTGAGTCATGTAAGAACTTTGTGTAGTTTATTTCAAGCGTGATACCAAAACAAGTATTCTCCCGCTCGATCCAGACATAAACAAGACTAAATGAGAGCTTCAAAAAGCAGCTCGAATTGCAAGAGAAAGGACAGAACAAACAAAAATCATCCCTATTCAAAACTATTCATCATAGGAGTCAGAAATGGGAGATGAAAATCCTTGCATAACCCTAGGAGACTGGGGGAGGGTGGACAACTTGGATGAAGTATCTCTTGGGTTCCATCCAGTGAACCCTGTGGTGTTCGACCTCAAGAACAATGTCATCATTAATTTGAAATCTAACCAGTTTTCAGGCAATGAGTCGGAAGACCCTGTGACGTGTCATTATCCATCAAACACCTTGTTAGTGCCACATGGACATTTAAAAGTAGTTTTAACAGAAGAAATGGATAGAGGGACTAACTTACCTAGGTTTACGATTTGATAGGGTATTTGTTATTTTCTCAAATTTCAAGGGGGTGATTGCAGGATTTTACAATTTCTGTGGGGGGTTGTTTTGCCTATTTACTCCCCTAGAAATTCTACAATAATAACAATTATTTATTTTCCACTCTACACTCTTTTCAGATGTCTTTATTTTAATTTTTTGAAATTATTCTTTATTTGAAATATATAATATGATAATTTCAAGTAGATAATTGCCTATTTACTCCCAAATATTTATATCTTGTTGTGAGTTGTACACCCTCATTCTGATTGTGATATCAGGAGGAAACTTATTGCTATAATCTACTTTATTTTTTGAGAGGTTGTAATCTACCTTATTACCTTCTTATTTTGGTCGATTTAAAATATTGTAGACGATTTCATATGTTAGGAATTCATCATTAAACCTTTTATTCAAACAATTTTGATTCAAAGTTTTCAAACAACATGAATTGGTGAGAATAACTTTGGCTTACATGTATCAAACATAACTTATGTCGCTTTTAACCAAAATCAAATTTTAAACTCAATTGTAATAATAAATATATAAAAACAATATAACTTTTTAACAAGTTTATTTTTACAACTACTTTTTTTCTTTCTAATATCTTTGTTTTTTTCCTTCTTATTAGACAAAATGACAAAAACCATCAAAACTTTCAGGCACAATTAAGCCCGTTAATGAGATTTTGATGGCCTAGGAAAAAACTGTAATTTGGATCCTATGAACATTTTTAGATATGAAGTTATTAATAATTATGCATGCAACAATATGTTCTATGATATCTTTCTAGATGCGAAATTTTTCAATAATTTTAACTTCAAAAAACTTCTTTCTACACGTTCAATAATCACCAACATAGCAAAGTGAATTTGATATGCAATTGAAACATTTGATGAACTCAAAAATTTTAAATGTCGATATCAACATATTTGACAAAAATATTTGCAATACTTTCAATATAAAAAAAAAATCATTTACATTAACATCCATGTGACAAATCCTTACGAGAAAACACGACATTAAAATTGACTCCTCGATATGCTCCATTTAATCCATTTAAGCTTTGATTCAAGACATGTGTTAAAAAGATAATCAAGGGCAGAGATTTAAAGTTTTAAAAAGTATTTTTTTAATAAAAAAATGCATTCAATCACGTTCCCTCTTCCGATGTCAATCTTCTCCTCCTCTCATTTCATCGCCACCCACCACCACCAACATCGCCGCCTGCCGCTGCCCTCTCCGTGAATCACAACATCGTTACTCTCCCCTATTCCTCTCATCGCCGTCTTGCTGCCTCCGTCACAAAGAAATCCATCGCCGCTACCTGTTATGGTTAAGATATTATTGGTGAAATGCTTGAAGTTATATCATCTGCTAGTAAAAAAGAAATCGCAAGTTGAGAAAAAAATTCAGGTTTTGAAGAAATTAAGCACTCTTGTAGCTTCATTGTTCACTTAATAATAACATCATGATTGACTGAGAAGCGGCGGCGGACGTCGGAGGAGGTTACAGTGGGCGGCCATGAGAGAAGAGGAGAAAGAAGTTTGAGATCCAGCAACGACAGGGAGGGGAAGGCAAATGAGGAGAGACAAAGTTTTTTTTTTTGAACAAATAAATTTTTGGCTTAAATATGCATTTCATCATTGTAATTAGGGGTCGTTTACAATTATTAATCATTTAAAAAATGGTCCTAATTACATCTGATTAGTAATTTCATGGACGAAAATTCAAATGATCTATATTTGCAAAGACGAAAGATCTATTTAAGTCAACCATCTTGCCCAATCATCACTTGCCACATGGGCACCACGTCGCTAATGACAGTCCACCTCAGCAAAAAAACTTAATTAGGACCAAAAGTCAAATGATTAATATTTACAAGGGCAAAAATGGGAGGATTAGTAAGTTCAGGGATAAAATTTCAAACGACCTCTAATTACAGTGATGAAATGCATATTTAAGCCTAAATTTTTTTTAACATGTCTTGAGTAAATCTCGACCCTTGATTTTTTTTTTTTACATATGTCTTGCTTCCAAAGCCTAAATGGACTAAATGGAGCTAAATTCATTGTCATCCAATGATTTCAAAGTTTTTGCGTCAAATAAAAAACCAACAATATCTAACTCTAAAAGATTTATCGGATAATTGTATTTGATCTTCATTATCATTCTCATCATATTGTCTTTTCTAAAACTACGACACTTTGTTGGTAGTGTCGGCTCTATACTCATACTAAATGCAAGATTTTTTTGCAACAATCGTACTAGATACAAAATCTTCATTTCTATATTTTTCAAAATATAATATTATACATTACATTTTTTATTTTTTTTAATCTTTGGAGCCTATATTCTATACTTATTTTTTGGGTCTAAGATGGTCACATTTTTCCGCTCTACTATAAATACAACCATGCATACAATTACATAGTTATAGATTCAAACTCAGATGAATGCATTATTCAACCTATCAACATCAATATTTGTCAATTGAAAAATCAAATATAAAAATATTTTGTTAAAATTTGTATGTTTAATTTAATTTAAAAAATACTAATTTAATTTAAGAAATACTAACCAGTGTCCCGAGTCCCCTTTAAGACCTTGGTCTAGTGTGATGATGTGTATCACATTATTAGAGGTACAGATCTGCAAATCAACATAGTGACTACTGCTTCTGTCACCAACGTTAGTCAAAACCCAAACTCCATTTCAGATCACAATGCTAAACCATAAACGACTCGTCGTTTTCCTCTTTCTCACCACTCTTCTTCTACTTTCTTCATTCTCTTTCACTCTCTCAGAAAAAATCCAAAACGACGACGACGATGAAGATCTCAGCTTCCTCGAAGAACCACAAGACATCTCCACCACCACCCACCACGATCACGCCGATTTCCCAGATCCCGATAACTTCGACGACGACGAAGGCGATGACGGCGACGAATTCGGCGATTTCTCCGGTTACGATCCTCACTCCGACGAAGACTTCAAGGAACCAGAAGTGGATGAGAAAGATGTTGTCGTTTTGATTGAGCGAAACTTCACTACCGTAATTGAGAACAACCAATTTGTGATGGTGGAATTTTATGCTCCATGGTGTGGTCATTGTCAAGCTTTGAAGCCGGAGTATGCTGCGGCGGCGACGGAGTTGAAGAAAGATGGTGTTGTTTTGGCTAAGGTGGATGCTTCGGTGGAAAATGAATTGGCTCATGAGTATAATGTTCAGGGTTTTCCTACTGTTTACTTTTTCATTGATGGAGTTCATAAGCCTTACAATGGCCAAAGAACTAAGTAAATTTCTATCCTCCAATCCAAGTTTTGATTTTTGCGTTTTTTCAATTCTGATCATAAATGATAGTGATATAACTTATGACGCCGACATGACACTGGTAATAATTTGAGAAAATGACACTGATTAAATGTAACTATGTATGTCTGGTGTCGGTGGACACTGGACATGCAGTTTCAATTTGAAGTGTCGGTGCTATATAGGTTATAATCAGAGTTTTGCTTTTTAATGGTGGGGCATTGATTTTGAAACCAGCTTATGAGTTGCGATTTTGCTTTATGTAGAGATGCTATAGTGACATGGATAAAGAAGAAGACAGGACCCGGTGTATACAACATAACTACATTGGATGATGCTGAACGAATATTGACTTCTGAAACTAAAGTCGTTTTGGGATTCCTTGACTCCTTAGTTGTAAGTTTTTGGATTCTTGTTTCCCATCTTTTATCAAATGCAATTTAGGAGTATAAACTATTCCACTTTTTGTGATTCAAATGCCTATTTAGTATCGTTTGATGAATTTGTTGTTTTGTTTATATGGATCATACGGAAGTAGTTTTGTCGTATATAGTAATAAAAAGATACACGGTTTTGTTTCCTTAATTGTAGAGACCATTTGCCGTGTTGATTCTCTGGACTAAAGTAATGAATCTGAAGTTTCATGATTCAGTCTATGAAAAAGTTGGTTGATTGATATGTCTGATGCCTTCTTTTTCTGTCATAATGTGCAGGGTGCTGAAAGTGATGAGCTAGCTGCAGCATCAAAACTTGAGGATGGTGTCAATTTTTACCAAACCGTGATTCCTAATGTGGCTAAGCTTTTCCATATTGACCCAGATGTCAAGCGCCCTGCTTTGGTCTTGCTCAAGAAAGAGGAGGAGAAACTGAACCATTTTGGTTTGTTTTTTTGTTCCACTCTCTACCCTCTCTAGAATAGCGAAAAAACATCAATTGGATTTTAATGTTAATTTAATATATTTCATCGTCTCTGCAGATGGCCAATTTGTAAAAGCAGAAATAGCCAACTTTGTATCATCCAACAAGCTTCCGTTGGTCAACACTTTTACAAGGGAAAGTGCCCCTGTAATTTTTGAAAGTCCAATCAAGAAGCAGGTAATTGCTTATATCTCTTATTGTTTTGTATTGTTAATCTAGGAAGAAACTTTCGAAAATTTGATCTTAAATATTGTTAATCTAGGAAGAAACTTTCCTTGAAGATGTGATCTTAATAAACCTCTAACATTGTTGTGTTTTAAACTTGGCTTTTAGTTGTTGCTGTTTGTGACTACAAATGATACAGCGAAGTTCATTACAGTATTTCAAGAAGCAGCAAAGCTTTTCAAGGGGAAGGTATTTTCCTTACAAGCCACTTTTTATTACTCTCTGTCATTGCACTCATTCTCTAGACTCTAGACAAATTTGTATTTTTCTTTTGTTTCACAAAAAATGCAAATAAAGTGTTACACTTTCCTGTTTATTATAATTCTGGTGCAGTGTGTGACTGAGTGGATCATGATAATAGAATGGGAAGAGTAAGCATAATCAAATTTTAGTTTGCAAGGCATGCAAATGACATGTTGAATTGTTGTGTGTACTTTCCTATTATAGTGTTTGCCAAACTTAAAAGTATTGATATGTCCAGCGGTGTCGTTTGTGGCTGATTAGGTTAAATAACATAATTGTGTCCTTTGCTTCATATAGCTGACAAAAATGCTGTTTTTTCGGAACCAGATCCAATGGAGTAAGTTAAAATCTTGTGTTTGTAATCCCTTCGTGTACACTTCAATCTACGATTACTAGCAGCAATATCCTTATTTGTAAATCATCAAAATATATCATTTGATATTGCCTGTGCTGAATCTTTGGATATTTCAAATCTGATAAATTTCTGTTGTCATACAATTTGCTCATGATAATACTGTGCATCATCCCGTAAAAAAAATAAAATAAAATAAATCCTTGGCATTATTTAAAATTTAAGAAAGAATAAATTTTAGTTTCACACTTACTCAATGAATCCTTTTTTTTCTTTATTTGAACAATACTTCCCCAAAGAATCTCGATTTGCCGACAATGACATATTTCTACTGTACAATGATCCTTTGCAGCTGATCTTTGTTCACGTGGAAATGGATAATGAAGATGTTGGAAAACCTGTTGCAGATTATTTTGGTCTGTCTGGAAATACTCCCAAAGTAACAATTCCTTTTTCCTTTTTGTGTGGTTGAGTCTGGAGATTCTTGACATACTATATAATTTAAATTTCAAGTAAATCAAGTAAAAGATGAAACTTTGAATATAGGTACTTGCATTCACAGGAAATGAGGATGGCAGAAAATTTATCCTTGATGGAGAGGTGACAATTGACAATATTAAGGTACTCTTTTCTCCCTTTCTGCCGAGGCTCTCTTAATTTTTTTATCATGCTATGGAATATTCATGTAAGAATGTCTTCTTCTCTGCTTTAGCAAAAAGAGATTGTGGCTAAGAATTTCAAGTCTTTATGTTTTTATTCAGGCATTTGGGGAAGATTTCCTTGTAGACAAGCTAAAACCTTTTCTCAAGTCAGATCCAATTCCGGAAAGTGTGAGTCATTCTATTTTGCACGTATATCCTGCTTTCCATCTTTTTCATCTCTAACGCATTTTCTAACTTGATGGCAGAATGATGGTGATGTGAAAATAGTTGTTGGCAATAACTTTGACGAAATTGTCTTGGATGAGTCAAAGGATGTTCTACTTGAGGTATAATTTTGGCCCACCAGTTTCAAGTCATATTTTCTTGTGTGAAGCTTGTTCAGTTGTGTGTTAATTAATTGCTGTCATAATATTAGGTTTATGCTCCTTGGTGTGGCCATTGCCAAGCCTTGGAACCAACATACAACAAGCTCGCAAAACATCTTCGTAGCATTGAATCTATTGTAGTAGCCAAGATGGATGGAACAACAAATGAGCATCCTAGGGCAAAGGTAAAACCCAATATAAACTAGATTTCGATATCATGTAATATGATCTATTCCCATTTTAATTAAAGTGACATTTGGTCCCAACTCAAGTTAAGTTTTGGATTTTTCATTTAAGCATTACATCAGAAGCCGCTATGGCTTTTGCATGTGTACTTACCGAGTTTTGTTCCCTTTGCAGTCTGATGGGTTCCCCACTCTTCTCTTCTACCCAGCAGGAAAAAAGAGTTCTGACCCTGTAAGTGAATATTTAACGACACCGCACAAGTTCTCTATTCTATCCCGGTTCTACCAACCCTAACTTTATCCTTAGATGATCTAATATGTATGTGGTTCATTACGTATGCAGATTACTGTTGATGTGGATCGTACAGTCGTGGCTTTTTACAAGTTCCTCAAGAAACATGCATCAATTCCATTCCAACTCCAGAAACCAACCACAACTTCTAAAACTGATGATAGTGGGAGTTCTGACGTCAAGGAAAGTCAGAGTAGCATCACAGACGCGAAAGATGAGTTATGAGAGCTAAAGGAAACTTCTATTTATGAAGAGGTTCGACAGATGATAAGAGTAGAGTGACTAGCTGCTCAGCAAAGAAAATAGCACAATGATTGAGTGAGAAAAATCGTCTATTTTCCCTAACCTGGCCGAAAGACAGAGATAAGAAAATGGTAGTGGAAAAATGATGTTGATATTTACCTGTGTATTAGTTTCTTCAGCTTTAAATGTTTTTGTATTAGAATTTTGTGAGACTGAGTAGAAATAGAGTCCAAAATTTTACTTTATCAGCGGTTTGTTTATTTTTCTTTGTATTAGATTATTGGTACTTTTTTCCTTAGTTTAAGCATGATAGTTGATAAAACTTTCTTTGTAGGTAAGGTAAATAATAATCGTTTTTTAAAAGTTCCTTCCATTGAGAAGTATGTTTGGCAGGTGAGTGTTACAGTCCTATGATCAATTGAAGGGTAAATGAGTATACTACACAGTAATATTACCCCTTAATCACTCTTATGCTGTCAACTTCACATCCCTCCGTTGCTTCTCCAACCCTCGCCGTCTCCCATTTAAAATGACCTAACCCACTTCCAACTTCATCTGCGTCTTGTTCCTCCTTGCCCCTGCATCATCCCCTGTCAAATTGCACACAAACCAAATCCCAAGTCAAAAAGATCCAAACTACTCTCTTATATAAGGCGCACACCAATGTTGTTAGCTGTTCCTTCAGTTTTTTTGTTGATCTTGTTTGATTTGTCAATCTATGTTAGTAGGCTTTGTATGCTTTTCTTTTGCACAAGCAGCCCCATATTATGCCTCTCTTATTTGCCTCAGCAACATCCTTATGCTGGAGATCTAAGCTATAAGCTTCCAGCAAATAACACAACACAACTCAAGTATTTCGCATGTCACCGACCACATCAAAGACCACGCATAAGATTGACTTTAGTGCCACTGCCACCACTTTGAGGGCCTTCATTGCCCAATGATGAGATTTGCCCATAAAGTTAGCAAGGCACATGATTTTTTTTATTTTTTTTGAAGGCACACGATATTTAAATCTTATAAAGTGTAGGGACTTCAAAAGAAAGGTGTTGGTACCAAAATATTAGAGCAAGAGAATAAGAGAGGAAGAGAGTTAGATAGGCGTAAGATAGTAATGTTTACAATTTACATTGAGCAGAGGTAGTCATGTT
>Ga0209282_1002817_pt1 | contig 10173 bp, 5 predicted proteins | sample Mtrugardesep15_FD_187529 | JGI IMG/M metagenome (GOLD analysis project Ga0209282, IMG submission 187529) | Root nodule microbial communities of legume samples collected from California, USA - M. trunc garden sep15 (SPAdes) (version 2) | ecosystem: Host-associated > Plants > Roots > Nodule...
TAAGGGAGGGGAGTGTAAATTTTATTTTTCAAGGGAGGAAATTGTATATTTTAACATAAGAGGGGAGGGGAGTGTATTTCAAGCATTTTTGAGGGGAGGGGAGTGTAATTTACTCTTAAAATATCAAGTAACCTGTAACAAAACAAAAAAAAGACATCTAGTAACGGTTTCCTTAAATTAAGGTCTTTCCTATTTAATTTTTTTTTTCATAACTCCATTACTGAGCCAAACAAAATAAAAGTATACCTTATTGAAAGAAAAAAAAAATAAGCAAACGTTAAAATAACACTAATCATAGTATTTTTTTTTTAGAGGCATTAATCATAATATTAATTACCAAAATAAGCTTTTAATGAATTTTTTTGTTGCTCTTTAAAAAAAATTAAAAAAAAAAAAGCAAGATCATTAAAAAAACAAAACAATGACATGCTTAAGTAGGGTTGGGAATAGGCCAGGCCGGCCTACAAAGGCCTATGGCCTGGCCTGTTTAAGTCTGGCATGTTTATCAAAAAGGTCAGACTTAGGCTTTTGAAAAACTTATTTAAGTAAATAGGTCAGACTTAGTCTATCAAAAAAAACCTATAAAGCCTAACAGACCGGCCTGTTTATTCAAATTAATAAAAACTTATTTTTTATTTATATTAAAATATAATTTATATCAAAATAATTTATAATAGAGAAACAACTTAAATAATAAACTTTTTAATTAGGCTTTAAGGTCTTATAGTGAAATAGGCTTTTAAAGCCTTATAGTTATAGACAAGCCTTATAGTTAAATAGGTTTTAAGGCCGATTTAGCCTATTTAAAAATAAATAAAATTGAGTATTTAATTACTTTAATATAAAATAGGTCTTTAAATAGGCTTTCAGGCCAGTCCAGACTTTTAAATAGGCCAGGCCAGACCAAAAAAATAGGCTTATGAAAGGCCGTAGGCCATGCTTAGGCTTGCTAAAATTTTCGTAGGTCAGGCTCAGGTCTATCAAAGCCTGGCCTGGCCTATTCCCAACCCTATGCTTAAGGTATAAAACATGTAATAGGGACAAACTTTTAAAGAAACAATATTTTGAATGATGAAAGTGGGTGTAAATTAGTGAGGTAAGTGTAAACAATTCGATAAAATTTATAAAATTGAGTGTAAATAATCAAGTGGACGTAGGTTGCTAACTTACACCTTAATGATTTTAGTTGGGTGTAACTTGTTAATTTACACCTTAGTGTTTTTAGGTGGGTGTAAATTAGCAGTTATATATATAATTTTTACATTGCGTCTCAAAATAATTGAGTCATTTGTAAAATAAAACTATCTTAAAATAATTGATTCATTTCATTTTTCAATATAATATTAATTACTTTTCTCAATTATAGCTCTAATTAACAATACTTTCACATCACTCTCAATTCAATATAATTCACTTTACATTTATGATAATTGTAAATGCATCAATACTTGACAAAGTCTTTTAAAATCATTTTTCTCTCTTTCACTTATACATTTTTCTTAATATATATGAAATAATCAAATCATTCACTTAATGTGGGATAGATGAAGTATCATTTTATATATTCAATTAATATTTTTAAAATTTGACCGTTAGATTGTAAGTTTATATCATATATAAATCATCTATGTAAAATTACATAGAAATCTATAATCGTCTTATATTTGAGATAAACGCCATGATCAACGGTACTCAATAAAAACACATAAAACATTAACCTTGGTGGATCTCAATAACATATCGATTTTAGATTTGTGTAAAGTTTTACATATACATGTGATATAAACTTACAATCTAATGGCCAAATTTAAAAAATATGAATCGAGTAAAATAATATTATTTTTTTGAGGGATCGAGTAAAACAATATTGAACGGTACAATAGTAGTGTAGCATTATATTTGGTGTAATTTTATTTTATTTTATATATTTCTCCTTTTTTGCCTAAAAAAAATGGATCTCCACCTATAATTTTTCTATCAATACTCTATTTTCAGCAAATTGTTTTTAAATTCCTTAACTATGGTATTTTTCCCAAAAATAACGAAAGAAAAGTAATTCATCCTTATCTTTTCCACCGAAACTCTTCTTTGAAAAATATAATCTGAAACTATTTGTTCTATAATATATTTTACTTCACACACTTCTTTCATAACATTTGATATGATTTATATTGATCGAATTGCTTTAAGTTTTATTTGATTTAATCTTGTTGGCTTACTGTTTTTTTCTAAGAGTTGACTAACTTGCTTTAATAATATAAATTTGTTTACTTTACATCTTTAACCAAAAGTTTTTTTTTGACAAAATCTTTAACCAAAAAAGTTTAGTTTACATCTATATCTATATTTTTTGTATGACAACCTATGTAATATATGCAAACTAATTATATATTTTTTTTAGGGAAGGCACACTAATTATATATTGATTGTGTTAAACACATGTTAGTATTTATTGAATAAAAATAAAAACATGTTTTTTTACAATAAAAAACACATGTTAGTATTCATAAAAATATGAATGTAAAATTAAACCAAAAAATAAAAATATGAATGTAAAATTAAATCAAAAATATATATAAATGTGAATTGTATATATCGATGATGTAAATTATTTCGCATATGTATCCAACAAATTACACCAACATTTTGTCAAAAAAAATAAAAAATTACACCAACATACCATTTTTAGATTAGTTCATAAAATACGTGTATAAACAATGCAATCCACCAATGCATAAAAATTTATCTCTGAACATATATATTCTTTAAAAAAAATTGTCTGAATATATAGATCATTATACGATATGATGTGGTTATGTATATATTTATTTATTTCAAAAAAAGAATGTATGTATATTCTTCATTTAAAAATATAAAATATGAATAGAGTTTGGAAGTAGCAAAAAACTTTTAAAAGGGTAGGTCATAAAAAACAAGGGGTTAGGATGGGATGTAAAGGCTCTAACAATGCTATAAGTTACTTTATTTGCTTGTCTTCAAACAAACACATTATATAATCGCTATTGTTAGCTATAAGGCTTTTACATCAGGTAATAATGTCCTCTAATTCACTATGAGGCGTTGTAGGCAGGGAAGATGCAAAAAACTTATTTCATCCACAACATGGTAAATTGAGCTTCGGATCTAGGACTGAAATGAGTTGAGTCGAATCAAATTATTTGAGCTCGACTTGACTCGATAAAAATTAGTTCAACTCGAAACTCAACTTGAGTTTAATATGAATCTTTTTTTAACTCGAGTTCGACTCGTTTGTTTAAAGTTCACAAACAACTCATTTGTTCTAGTAACCTAATTCATAATTTTTGTTTTTTCAAAAATGTATATCTTAACCATTTAATTAAAACAAAAACAAAAATTGAACTAAAAACAAAACTATGGACCGTGTTAGTGTTAATACGACTAAGGAAAAAAGCAGTAGCGGTGCATGGTTACCACTGTAGCAGTGCAATTTTGATTCCCTTATTTATTTTTTTCAAATAAAGGATTTTAGCTCCCTTACTTTTAATTTCTAAAAAAATTGATGTTGTGAGATAAAAACAGGGAGACCAAAATTATCTATTTGATAAAATAGGAATAACAAAATTACAATTAAGTCTTTTCTTTTTTTGTCAAATACATGTGACCATAGTTGAAAGAGATATCTAATGCACCCATTACTCGAAATTGTTTGATCTATCCATGCTTTCGGATAATAAAAATACCTTTGCTTAAAAACTGCCGTTGAGGGCAAATGAGTAAATTATATGTGTTTTGAAGCAATTTTGCATGTGAGAAAAGCAATTTTCTTCTGGTAAAGGTATTTGGAAATATATTGAAAAGTAAAAGGCCAAGACAATTGGGCTTGGGCCACAAGTATGAAAGTTAGCCATGTTATGGACCAGAAAATTGATGTTCCCACATCAATAGTTGCTATGAAACACCACGAAATTACTAAAATGAGTTTAATAGTTAGAAGTTTTTCGTGTTAATAGACATCTATTGGGTGACTTCTATTTTTTACGTCGTATCAGTTTCAAAACACACTTATAAAAATTGAGTGATTTGGCAAAGAAGTGGATTTTTAATAAATGTCAATGTAAAATTAGTTTCTTTAAACGTCGATACTTTTGAGTTTATAACGCACTCATACACTATGTGCACAAACTATTCGCACTAAATCCCAGTAAAGAAACGAGCAAAGTGTAAAACGGATTTACCTTTTAAATGCTTATAAATTTGTTAAATTCATCTTTTCATTATTACTTTTCAACAAAATCTCAACTTGTTGTTTTGTTTTTCATATGTTCCCACTACTGAAGCTTAATTATATTTGTTGGGTCATGAAGTGAGACATGGGGATCGTCCACATTAAATGGAAGAACGATCACACAAGTGAGTTGAACACTACATCTTAATCCAAAATTTTGCATTACTTGCACCATTTTGTTGTTGCACTCAATGAGACATGTTGCTTGACCATCATTATCACGAAATGGATCATCTAAATTGGGTCAAGAACAATCGCGCAAATGAGTTGGATACCACATCTTAACCAAATTAAGGTGTTAAATATATATATCCTCGTACTTATATATTGCTCAACATTCACTTTCCATCCGATGTGAGATTTCTAACTCACTTATTACACAACAATATTCGAGATGTGTTACATACTAAACGTAATCATCTCTTAATTGAAATTTGAGTATCGATTCGTCATATTGTATGATTTTATCCCATTTCACTAACCTCGATTCCAATTGGTCTTCAAAACACCCATATTTATGGGACACAAGTAGATTGATTTTACATATAGAAATGGTTCCCTTTCTCACTTCATGGTCCATTGTCCACACAAAGACAATAGAAGAAGAAGGCAGTATTAGTTAATGCTAACTGTATCCCCCTGTCAAAGGCCGAGTACCAGTATTTGTCATTAACTGGATTTAAGATAGTGACACATATCAGAAGACAACACCATGTACTGGCCCAAGCCCACCACCACCAGCCCATTGAATACTCATCCCGTGCTACATGTGAACAATCCTTTGGAAAATTTCAATGACAAACAAGTGAATTAATTTCTCATTACATTACATTTCCTTGGAGAAATGAAAAAAAAATCACATTCTGTTTGTTATTTTGTAGAATTTACCTCTCTTTGCTGCGAGGTTGGGGTAGCAGAGAATAGACGGGTCCTTGTCCTTCACCATTATAACAATCACGCAATATTGAAGGTGTTATATATGTATCCCTCTCCCTCCCTGCAACGTGACAATTCGAATTGTCTCGTCACTTTAATTCTGCTCCAAAATCAGATTCTGATTCAGTATATAGGGGCCACTCCATTTCAATTCAATTTTCTAGTCCTAGATTCTTTCTTTTTTCTGGTATTCAATGTTGAAGTATGTAACATTTATTATTTATATTTACAGTCATCTTTTTTCATTTAATTTTCACTGAAAAGGAACTTTCTTCAGTAATGATATGGGCCAATAATTTCTCCAATATATAATCATTTTAAGAAGGGTAATGCTATAGCACTGGTCAAGGATATAAAAAAGGAATTTATATAGTAGTTAATGCATTGAAATTGTGTAATTAATTGGTAATAATATTAAAAGCAGCTACATTTATGATAATAAATCCGTGTTTTGGTATGTTTAACCAATGCCCCAAGAACAACCGTTAGCAAGACTCTTTTTTTAAAATGGTCCTATAATAAAGGACACAGGTATTATTAATTTTAGAAAGTGTTAACAAGTGCTACCGAAGGCACTTTTTAATAAATTTATCCACATAAATATTATAAATTACTTATATTTCTAAATCATTAATTAGTGCTTTAAGTGCATTGGTTAACAAAACCCATTTAAGAAATATGAAATTACTACATTGTATACGACACGGTGAAATCTATAGGCTGTGAATTGCGATCAATGGAACCATATTTTAATTAAAGTCTTGGGGTCCAATTTCTGTGGGACCTTGATTTCCATATAGAGTGAGTGTACTGGACAAAAAAATTGTGACAAATTCAGAAGAATAATAACAACACAAAAAACAATGGGAATGCTGAGTATAGACCACTGATTCAAATTTTCATAAGCTAAATCTCGTCATATTAATAAAGAAAGACCATAGTCTAAATGTCTAATAGTATAAGCATGTTGGCACAAAACGACTTTTCTATCAATAAACATGGCCGTCCGATCCTACTAGAGATGAAAGCTCGATGCATTTCTGATGAAATTTATAAATATTATAGAAAAATATTTTTGTATTATATAAGTTTCTGAAGAAGCAATCAATTAATTTATTCACAGTGATTGTTTGCACATGAGTAAATTGAGTATTCCTTGGTGCCTAGTTTGCTCTGTCATTAACAATTTCCTGGGCATCATCTCATTTTCGGCATTGACATACTGCATTTTCATTTCTTTGAATCAAACTTCGATTTGATCACAACTGTTGTATTTAAATATTCGTACATAAAATCGTAAATTAATAATAATAATAATAATAATAAAAACTCATGCTCGACGACACATGTGAGACCCGAATATCCCTTCGGCCCAAACGCACAACGCCGAACAAAGGTGCAATCATGTGATGGCCCAATACACTATCTAACGAGAAGTTTAGGTTTTTTCTAGAATTCGTAATATTTACTACTATCACAACTCTTCAATGCTCGATGATTCAACAATTACAAAATCTCGTCCTATGTAACAACTTTTCAACAACTATCTCATATGTGACTCCACAAGTTGCATAAGAAGGCCCTTGGACCTCAAACTCAAGGTATACATCTTCCTAAAAACCTCTCATTATGTACTACTTTACTAATTTGACTCATGGGCATTAGAGTACTTGTATGTGCCTCAACTCACATCATCACTACTCGTTGGTTGTCATCATTATGATAAAGACAAATCACCTTCGATCCTTACAATAAGAGAAATTTTGGAGATATTTTTGGTCATAGTAAGTATTTAATGCTTAACAATTTAAAAAAATATATTTATAAAAATATTTAAAAATTGGTTTTGATGTTTTTATTTTACTTTTAGAAAAAGACTAGAGCAGAAAATTTAAAAACAAAATAGAAATAGGCTCCAAAGAAAGAATAACAAAGTGCTCCTTTAACTTTAATCATTTACTTGTTGAAAAAAAAGGATAGTTAATCATATCTCTGTTTATATTTTTGGCAGAATTTTTTGTTCCTTACCACTAGCATTAATAATTTAACCTGCCATTTTAAAATTTAACTAATATTAATTAGTGTTTTATCAAAAATAATTGTAACTAATATGTAGTACTCAAATAAAATTACTAGGAGAAAACTAAGATAATTCATAAAATATTACCATAATTAATTTTTTTTTTGAGGAATACTATAATTAATTTTATAAAAAAAAAGAAGAAGATTTATCAATATCTTTCAAAAAAAAAAAATTATTAATATCATAGTTGGGGGACAATCTTTGTCTCTTTTCCCTTTTTCTTTTAGTTGAAATACGCACTACTGCATTCTGCAGTCTTTTACCAACTAGTAATACAAGATGATCATCAGTACTAGACACTGTGCCCTGCAATTTCAATATTCCACACCTAACACCTTTAATCTTTTTATTTCTCCTTTTATATTTTTATGAATAAGTGTACTGTAATTTGACCAAGTATTGTTAAAGTGGCCATAATTTTTCTCGATGAAAGTAAACGTTTTCTAATGTATATCTACGATCTCAAATCCATCTCCCACAAAAAACAGGAAGCTCGTACATAGAGACTAGAGAGGGAAAAAAAACGAACAAAGTCAAGCAATAAATGGTCCCCTTCGATATGGAGGGAAAGCACATGCAGGGGATTTTGTGGGTGTCTCTTGCATGCTATGAACAAGACAGAAGCAAGATCCACTAAAACAAAACAAAATTGTTAAACTCAAAGTACTGTGTTCTTTAGTTACATTTTGTTGCCAATTTAAATGACCATTGGGACCAAATCAGTGACTGTTGCCTTTGCTATACAAGAGAAACCAAATGCATAATAATATATTAACGTAAACCCGTCCTTAAAATTTTGAGTGTTATGTGACAATTAAAGTATTGTTAAGACTTTAAGATAATTCGTAAGACCTAACTCAATTGATAATTTTTTTTTTTGAAATAATGTTAAGTTGAACACTTGCATTGCAGTCGTGTGCGCGTAGGTTCTAGATTGTTTTTATCATTTTATTTGCAAACAAAATAGTATATTATTAAGACTAATGGGTAAAATGCAATTCAATTGACTCATTGACATGGTTCCTCTTTAATTGAGATGATATTAATAAAAACTTTGTTGTGCTTCCCCGAGAAAGGATAGAAACTTATTTTGCACTTTGAACTTCAAAATCCATTTACATACCAACAAACTTTCCTTTTTTAGTAGTTAAAGCAAAAGATTGCTGGAGCAAACTTTTTTTTTTTGTTGTCATATTCAGAAAATTGACCCTATAGATGCCCGTTTGTAATTGACCCATAAAAATAAAATGAACAATTATTTCCTTCTGTCATTTTCATTATTTCCTTTTATTTTTTCCTTTTACATATGTTCTAGAAATTTAGTTAATTAATTATTAAATCTATGCAAGTTTAATATTCCCCACTCGATATTTAGAAGATCCGACAAACCAGTTACTTGAAATTGATATGATAATGTTCAAAGTTGGTTCAATAATTTTCAATTGTGAATTAGAAGTAAAACAAATTTTAAAATATGAAATCTTTTTCAAAATCAATGTGATTTGATCTTAAAAACAACATTGGTTCTTATAAACTCATAATTATAAAATCAACTTGAGTCTCTAAATTGTTAAATAAGTTTTTGACAAAATAGAACTTAAATACAACTTCAATATTCATAGTCGCATTAGCGTAGACTATGAAACAATTTTTCATATTATTATCTTTAATTTGTACTAATAACATGATAAATGAGTTTGGCTCTCAAAGTCTCAATGCACCTTCAGTGTAGATGCAACTATACATTACTTTTATAGACTTGAATTTACTTGCATAAGTAACAAAATGCTGCTGAAGACAATGGTCCACTTTGCTTTTGCTAAACCAAGAAAAGACAAAAGGAAAAGAAAATACATGAAAATTTGAGTACAATTTAAGAAAGTAAAAAACGAAAGAAACACAAAAGAATGCTACTACAGCTGGATAGCTTATTATGTGTTTACTTTTTACTATGATTGCAAGTAAGAATGCAAAGGGAACTCACCATAACGAGGTCAACACACAAATAAATAATGCTTCATTGATATCCGTATTTCATTTCTAATATGTACCGTGGCCGACAACATGTTCCATCCAGCACATGCAAAACAGAAAGAAATTCATTCCCAAATCTTCAACAGTACCATTGTTAATAGTAGAGGACCTAACAAATGTTTACATACCAACAATCCTCGCTTCACAAGATAGTTTTGTAGGGTTGTAAGAAGCTCGACCACGATTTTTAACAAACATAAACAATGTATAATGAAATCATGCTATTGACTCATCTTGTCCGAATCGCATTTGAGTGCCTTTATTCATATCTCTCTTTTAACTATTCATTCTCTCTTATTTAAATAATTTATTTTAATCATTTATTCATCATTTTCTCTTATATAAAATAAACTAAAAACACCGAAAAACATTAAAATCAAAGGCACTCAAATATTTTCCACTCTCGGAGTATTCATTTTGGGTAGATAAACAAAATTTATTTTAGGAGTAAAGGAAAACCTCCCGTGTGCTTAGATGCTAACAGATCATTATCACATACTATAACTGGGTGTCACTTGACCACGTGACCTTATGTAAGAATACTAAATAGAAGTCACATGACATTATGCACCAAACAAAATAGATTTGTGTTTTAGAGTGATCAAAACTAAAGAAAAAATTGATATAGACCAAAATTAAAACTCACTCATTTTGTACGTGGGGAAGTTTAATATTGAAAATGTAGGAGTGTTTATTTGGTTAGAATAGTTTTATATGATTGCTTGTCCTTTTGATTTTTAGTCTTTGACTCATCATTACCTTTAGGGTATGAAAAGAAGAATTGACCTATAAGTACTCGTTGATTTTTTTTTTAATAAATACTACCCTTTAGTACATTTTCGGCCCTTTATAA
>Ga0209282_1002818_pt1 | contig 10172 bp, 4 predicted proteins | sample Mtrugardesep15_FD_187529 | JGI IMG/M metagenome (GOLD analysis project Ga0209282, IMG submission 187529) | Root nodule microbial communities of legume samples collected from California, USA - M. trunc garden sep15 (SPAdes) (version 2) | ecosystem: Host-associated > Plants > Roots > Nodule...
TCCCCCTCACAGGTTCAGTTATTAATCTGGTTTTAATTTTTAAAATCATGATTAGAACAAGCAAGCTATGATGATTTTTACTAGACTATTTGCATTACTCAATTCTCTCTAAAATGGTTTATTTTTCCAAAATAGTTGTAATCAATATCAGCAACACAGTAAAAAATAATGATAAGCAACTTTCACAGCAAATTGCAGAGAATAGGTGAACTATAAAACAGCATTAGAGCTATTGTACCTGATTAGACAACGGTACTTGTCTTGAAACATCCCAAACGATAATAGAATTCTCACTGATATTGCTCCCAGATACGTCACTAGAAGAAATGAATTGCTTCCCATTTTTTGTAAACTCAACATCTAAAATAGAACCTAAATTTCGATTATAGTTATGCACAACTTTGCTAGTTCTGATATCCCATAGTTTGATTTGTCCCTTTGATCCCCCAGAAAGGAAGATATTTGAATTATCTGGGTGGAACTTTATAACTCCAGCAATTTGATCTTCTTTGAAAACCTGAGTTTCCATCCCCTTTTCAACATCAACCAACCTTGATGTGCAATCATATCCACAAGAAAGCAAGAAGTTCCCTTGTTGAGACCATTTTACATCTTTCACTGCTGCATTGTGGAAGCTCAGCACACATGCTTTCTTCTTATCTCTGCTCCATACGTTCCATATGCAAACCAAATTGTCCATCCCAGCAGATGCAAGGAGGTGAGCTGCAAGGTTAGTAATCAACAGATCATTACTGATAACATATACAGCAAGGATATCTCTCTTGCTCTGGTCTATCCTCTCCATGGGTGCGACTTTCTTTAAATATTTTGACTTTATATTTATTATAGCTAAGAACAAATACATTTTTTAACAAAAAATATAATACTAATTCGATCATTATTTCCTAAAAGTATATCACAAACAAGGGAAACAGTTTGTCATCGAAGAGAATTTACCATTAGTCGATGACCAATGTATAGCATTGACAGCTCTTGTATGTCCAGATAGAGTTGCAGACAGCTTTTCAAACACCGAGTTCAGGTTTTGGTGACCCTTTGATTTACTTTTCAACAATGCTAAAATGTTATGGGATACATCAGCCTCCGAGATACTCCCTATATTTATTAACAAGAAAAAGGTCAGAGTAGTTGTCACTGTCAATGGCTTAAAGTTCAATAGAGAAGTGAGGGAATAAATAAATGGATTGAAATATCAAGTCTAACTATATCTGACAAAACTACCATCATGAAAAGGTCAAGCTCTGTGTGAGGAAATAAAGAAACTGTAATTATACAAGCTTGTCACTCAGCCTGATCCTCAGATCATACGATACAGAAATGCTGCTACTGCATGCATCAAAACTTATGCTGCTACATTTCTATTAACCTTCGTCACTAAATACAAATAGAGGTCCATAGGAACTGGATTTTTTACTAAGATAAAGCCATGCCAAAGGAATATAAAAGGCAAGGGGTCTTATGGACTCTCTGCTATAAATTACCTCGTTTTCCATTTATTCAATTCACTTTAATACCTTCACTAAATATAATAATTAATAAGTAGACAGAACCGTGAGTGGAATATATACCAAGGAATGCAGATAAAAATTGTGAAATAAAAATTGTGTTTAGTATCCAAAGTTCAAAGCTCGTATGGTTTGGATAAACTCTTCTAGCACTTGGAAAACATTATTTTAAAAGGATATTGTAATGGGCTATGGCTATTAGGTTTTAAAACAACTTCTCATATCAATTGAAATATCTTCTGCATTTCAATTTGTTTAAAGTAATATCATTTTACTTCTCCATAAACGTCTACAGGAACAAAAAAAAAAAAAAAAACTTTTTCAGAAGGAACCAAATATTTATTTTAATTGTGAAGCTCCCATAAGCTAGAAGTTAATCCAAACGGGGCATATATTGTTTGTTTTTTATTGTCCTTTCGATAGGTACTAAAGCATAATATACCCAAGTGTAATAAGAATAAAAGATAAATGACCAAACATGATCGCCCTCCTCTTCACTCTCTCAATCACTGCCAAGTTTTTGAAGAAACAGTAACGAACAGAATCTCATATTTCAGAGAATACAAAAAAGAGAGAAAGACAAAGAGCACTTCAGTATGGTAAACTAAATAACAACTAACAGAAGAAGAGAGAAATCTCCTTCAAAGGGTTTCCCCATTTACAGTTTAGCTAATGCTCAAATTACTAACTGTTGAACATGAATCTTCATCCACCTCCCTATATAAGTTGACCACCTAACAGATTCTTTCCTTAACTCGTTTCTTATGGACACCTAACTAACTCTATCACTCCAACAAATTCTATACCTACACTCAAGGTAGTCAGGAACGAGTCCCAGCACGTAGGGTCGCACGATCTTACGTGCCACAACACCTCCACTGTGCTTCGATCCTACTTACGAACCATGTTTTCTCTGTTTTGCTATGTTTCCTCTGTTTTTTGCCGTTTTTCTTCTGTTTCCTCTGTTTTTCTCTGTTTAAAAATGTGAAAACAATTTAAAATATTTGGAAATTAATTTTCGAAATAAAAAAAATCTAAATTAATAAAAAAATCAGTTTATTTTTTTTTAAATAAAAAAATATTTTCCAAATTATAAAAACAAATTCGAAATTAAAATAAAAGATTTTTTATTTTTTTGGAAATTAAATTTCATAACTTAAAAAAGACAAAAGGTTACATAACATTTTTTAAAAATTTATCTTCAGATTTTTATTTCAAAATTAAAAAGAATTCATTAATTTTTTAACAAAATTAAAAATACATTTTCAAAAGTCTGAAAAAAAAATAGAAAAGAAAATATATTTTCCAAAAATTAGAAAAAAATGAAAAAATCATTTTTCATTTGTCTTTTTAAATTAAAAAAAAAATTCTAAAAAAATATGGAAATTAATTTTCGTAATTTACAAAAAATAAATTCAAAATTAATTTTTTGATAATTAACATTTAAAATTGTTGGAAAAAATTTATTTCAAAAAGTATTTTTTGATTTTTTTTTAATTTTGGAAAATTAATTTCCATATTTTTAATTTAATTAAAATAAGTTTTTGTTATTTTAAAATGTTGTTTTTAATTTTTAAAACAGAAAAAGATTTTTCAAAAATTTAAAATCATTTTTTTAATTTTAAAATGCCATGTCAGATGCCACGCGGGCACAACTTCACCGTCAGCATGCGCCACATAGGCATCTTGGTGACATGGCTTGGCTTAAATGGGCCCAGGGGTATTTTAAAAAGACAGAATTTTTTGCGGGGACTGGTTTCTGAAGACAAAGTGTTAGGATATAGAATAATAGATATTACAGTAGTTAAGTAGTTAAAGAAGTTAGTTAGTTTCTTGTTTGGATTAGCTAAGAGATTCTCTATTGTGAAGGGGAAACCCTTGAGGAGATATTCTCTCATATCCTATCCTATTTATTAATAAAATTGTTATTTCTTTGGAATTCAATTCTTTGGTTCCTAACAAAAAGGCACTCCTGACTGGGCTCCAAGATGACTATCCTTGAATCAGGTTGGGTGCTTGACCTAGACTGTTTAAACCCAAAGGAGCTGCTCTTATGGGAGCTGCTCTTATGGGCCCCATTTAGTATACAAAATCCCTCACATGGATTATGCCAAAAACTTGCAGTCTGTTCCCAATGCAGAAACTCTTATTCTTGGAAGAGTTGAGAAGTACAGAGGTCCTTATTAGTCATACAAGCACTTGGCCAGATTTATGGCCTTCCTGACATCGTGGGATTATGCATAACACTGCATTTATTGTAACACCATATTAAATAGAATTGGCAGAAAATACATGGTATGAGAGCAAGGTAGGATACGAGTCTTGAGGAGCGGATGGTGGATGTGGCCTCCATTGAGTAAGGCATGACTCTAGAAGTGAAGCTAATTATTCTATCTTCTTGCATTCTTCAGCAACCACTTGCCTCTTCCTGCTTGTCTATGCCGATGACATCAGCATCACCGGTAATAATAACATTGGCATCCAATAGTTGAAACAATGTTTGTCTCTACACTTCCAAACTAAAGATTTGGGGCTGCTTAAATATGTTTTAGGAATTGAAGTTGCCAAGTCTAAGACTAGTATAGCTATTACTCAACAAATATATGCTATTTATGTACATGAGGAAACTAGCTTACTTGATTGCCACCTAGTGACATTCCTATGGATCTCAACGTCAAGTTACTATCAGGTTATGGGGAGTCACTGAAATCATTTATATAATACTCATTGAATAAAACATTTGTGTGGTATATATTTGAAGAAAAAGGCAAATCACCATCATTGTCTTCTCTTCCGATGTTTCTAAATAACTTCAATACATGCAAGTTTCGTTCAAACTTGGTTGAAGGCTTCCCAAAGTATATATAGTATGTAAAATGGGAACATAATGAAGATAATCCCGGAGGAGCAGCCGTGATGCATGGGTACATAAAACATGGAAACATACCCATATTGCATGCATATCTAGCATCAAATATGTGAATTAGTGGTAACCACTGTATTTTTTCTCTATCAGATATGTGTATAAGTAGCAGCCACAGTATTTTGAAATGACCGGGAAAATTAAATGACTACGTGAAAGTGTCAGAATATGCCAAGTTAGCTTTTCTGCTTCTTCTCACAGTGTTGTCGATGGCGGACCAAAGCAGAGAGCCTAAAACCCGCCATACTGGCCGACGTTTGGCACCGCCATATCCGAGTATGGCACCGCGGCACCACCATTCTTCAAAAAATTGGCAATGGCGTAAAGCCAAAAACCCGCCACCGATATCCGCCATGGCCGATATTTGACGACAATGTTCTCATATTTTATTGACTTCAGCCAACGAGAGGAGAAGAGGGGATTTTAGGCAGCAAAGCGAAATTTGGAAAGAGGAAAAATGATGAATTATAATATTCTATAAATTTAAGTTGTGATATTAGGAAAAAGTATGAAATAATATCAAGGTCAAGGTAGTTAAGATTGAGATTTCACGCAGAATCAAAAACTGGAAGTAAAATCGTAACATGACAAATCAAATAATATCAAGGTCAATGTGAAACTAAACCTTTAGATTTAAATAATCAATGAAACTAAAAGTCATAACTATAATGAATAATGAAATTAGTAACAGATGCCTTAAATAACAAATAACTCGTAATTTCATAAGTCATGAAACATTTAAGCAAGATTTGCTTAAATAAACAATAACAGCAGCGGAACAAGACATGCTAATGAAAAAGTGAGGAACTCAACAACAAAAACAGTACACTGGTATGGGCTTCAGGCCACGAGAAACAGAGCACAAAACGACAGAACTCGGTAGCAAATATAATGCTCAACAGAAGAGGATTTTGGTCACAAAACAGTGTATGGAAGAGGATGCATTCTAGTCGAAGAAACAGTGCACAGCAGCAAAGTGACTTCAGTCGCAAAATTAGAGCACAAGATGGCTAGTTTTGGTTGCAAAGACAGAATATCACAGACACAGTCATGAGACGAAGAAAATAAGATATTTAGCAAGTGAAATTACAAAATGAATCCCAGTAAATAAAGCAGAAACGGAGATATTGCCAACAAGGTCAGAATTCACCCACAAAGGGCTTCCAAAAACAAACAGGTGACCTGGATACTGATATCAGAAGTAAAAAAAAAATGCGAGATTTTGACTACCATGATCAAGGTTTTAAATAAAGGTGGTGTAAACATCGTTGATATTGTAAAATATTGTTGTTAAATACCGTTAATGCGATGCAACTGCGGTCGCGATGCGGTTGCAGAGCTGTAAAAATGTTGACGCCATTGACCATTTGTCAAAACATTTATGAATTATATAATGTTAAAATCAAATTCATATATTTATGATAAATATTATAATCAAAGATTATTATTTGAATCAACACATCATAGCAACTAGCATTTATTATATTTTTTATAGACAAATGTTAAAATGTTTGTGGTTATGTTAGTTGCAAAGGTTCGAACCATAGATCTCGTGTTTAAAACACCATATGTGTCTCGTAGCTCACCAATCGAGCCACCTACTTAAGACCGGCATTTATTGTATTTAATGGCAAATGTTAGTATTTTTGGTCCTTGAATGTGTAACAAGTATAATAGTCCTTTAATGTATTGAAATTTCAAAATAGTCTATAACTTTGCACTATGGTAGTCAACATAGTCTTTTACGAAAAAAATGTTTAGTTAATATTGTCATATTAGTCGCTCAATATACTTGCTTATTGTCATATAGGTCTTTATAAGTACATATCAGTCACTATATTAAACAATTAATGTCAGTATTGAAGGATTATTTTGACTAAAAAGTGTACAATGAGCGACTATTTTAGAATTTCGATACATTGACGGACTATTATGACGACTCATTGTCATTCAAGAAACAAAGTGACTATTACCTCATTTTTCCATAATTGAACTCTGGACCTTTAACTCCTAAACTCCTTTAATCTCTTGAGCTATGACCCCCGTTGTATATATTCTATTACAAAGTATGTTCATATGTACCATCCCGATATACAAAAAAATAAAGAAGGGTTGAATTTGTGTCCTAATAAAGTATTTTTTCCTCGCAAAGACTGATCCTTGAGCCAGGTCAGTGATTGAATTCGATGCATTTCAATATTAAAAAAATATAATTAAATAAAAACATAGAGAAAAAAGAGTGAAAGAAGAGTATTACCAGAGAGTGTGAATGAAGACAGTGATGATGAAAGGGGAACAACAGAGTGATGAGGAAGAGACGAAGATGAGCGTTGTCGTTTAGAAACGTAGCTCCCTGGAAGAATCAGAGATTGGTGTGAATGAAGGGAATGAGAAGTGTGAGATGATTTCAGTCGTTTGGGTTTTTCTTCTTCTGATTCTGAGGAATTTGAATAAGCATTGCGCAGAAGATCCATATGTTTGTGTTCTTCGCTGCTCCCAGTTCAAATTTCTGTTTTATTTCTTCCTCTTATTCAAGCTTTCAAAAAACGGAACGTTACCGGGATTGCGGCCGTTACAAATCGGTATCGGCAGCCACCGTGACCGTTTTTGGACCTGAGAACAAAAATCACAGCAAAATCGCCGTTACGGCCGCGAAACAGACTTGAAAATTCAGTAATTTGAACAGGAGAAAAGTGTGCATTCATGTTCCTGCTTGCGATTTGCCGTTTCTTGCTTCTTGTTCCTTCTGCTTGCCGTTTCTTTGTTCATTCTCTTTCTTCAGGTTTGCGATTCTGCTTACCAATACAGACACGTATGCGCAGCTTCACTCCTCATTCAATAATAATAAATTAATAATTACTTTTAGATCGATATTTGTTTATTCATATATTTATTTATTAAACTCAAAAAAAAAGTGTGCATTCATCTCTTATTTAAGTTCAAGGTATCTCTTATTTAAGTTTAAGGTAATTTTAAATTGATGTTCTTAATTTGAGTATTTAGGTAACAAATATTAGATGAAATTTTAGGGAAAAAATTGGAGCTTTGATGTTAGATTAGAACTTTGAACTTTGATTATATATGTTGTTAGTGATTAAAAGAAAAATAAAATGATAGAGGAGTTAGATTAGAGTATTTTTAGTATGGTTCCCGTAACTTTTTTAAATTTTTTATTTTTTAGAAAGCTATTTTGATGAAGCAGCCCATTAATATAATTTTTTTTAACCCATTAACATGAAGTTTTATTTTTATTTATTTTAGAAACCTTTATTTTATTTTTAAAAATATATTAGTTGTAACTATTTTTTTGGTAAAAGTGTTTAGTTGTGAATTTATATATAAAAATAATAATTTAGAACTACATCATTTATTTGTAGGTTGGTTGAACAATGCCTCAAAGAAAAGAAGCACGGGAAGAAGTATTTCCAACTGGTAGAGCAGAGAATGCTCCGAGTGATGATGTTGGTTGGCACTTTGGTAACATTGTGCAGGGTAGAGGCAGAAACACCATACAATGTAAATTTTGTCAAACAATAATAACGGGTGGAATAACTTGGTTGAAGGAACATCTTACACACATGACAGGATAAGTCAAAGTTTGTCTTAGTGTTACAACTTTTGTTAGAGAAAGTATAATGAAGCTTATATTAGACAAAAAAGCAAAGAAAAATGATTCTCGAAAAAGAAAGGAAGAATTTGTCGCAAGCTTAAGAGGGGATAGCAATGATATTGATGACAATGAAGATTTGATGGAAGAGGATGCGATACGACGAGCTACATATGAAAGTATGACATCACATAGACAATGGGAAGATAGACAAAGGTTTCCTGGAAGTGGCATTGGTAGTAGCAGTGGTGGAGTTTCATCTCAATATCAAAGACATGATCTTCAACAAAGAATGAGAAATGTAGATGTTGATCTAGAGAGAAGTAAGAGTATGAAGCAAACAAAAGTTTCTACAGGATTCATGAAAAGTGCGAGAAAGGCTTTAGGAAGGGCATTATCTAAAATGATAATATATGATCGTCTGCCTATGAATTTGAGCACTTTGCCTTGGTTACATGCCTTGTTAGTTGAAGCTGCAAAGTTGGGTCCAGGTGTTAAAGTTCCTACTCCTTATGAGATTTCAGAGGTATACTTGAATGAAGAATACGCGGAAATGCAAAAATATATAAGAGAGTTAAAACCATTTTGGGAAGAGAGGGGAGTGACTATAATGTGTGATGGTTGGACAAACGGAATAAACCACATGCATATCATGAATTTTTTATTATATTCTAGTCATGGAACAGTGTTTTTAAAGTCTATTGATGCCTCTGATGTTGCTAGTAGAAACACTGAGTATTACTTTAACTTGCTTGACAAAATAGTGGAAGAGGTGGGGGAAGAGTATGTTGTCCAAGTGGTCACTGATAATGAGGCAACACTAAAAGCAGCTGGTTTGAAATTGATGGAAAAAAGACCTCGCCTTTATTGGTCTTCATGTGCAGCTCATTGTTTGGATTTGTGTTTAGAAGATATTGGAAAAAAGTCAAATGTCCAAAAAGTGCTTGAGGAAGCAAAAAAGGTGACTTTGTTTATATACAACCATATTTAGACAGTGAGTTTGATGAAGAAATATACTGATGATAAAGAACTTATTCGTGCAGCTATCACTCGATTTGCTACACAATTTTTACAACTTGAATCAATTGTTAAAGAGAAGCAAGCTTTGAAAGACATGTTTGATTCTAATGAATACAAGAGTTCTAAATATGGAAAAGAGAAATCAGGAGGAGCTGCTTATGAAGCAAAGAAAGTTGTGATGGATAAGGAATTCTGGAATAAGGCAACTGAGATACTAAAAGTATTTGAACCCATTGTTAAGGTCTTGAAGCTGGTGGATGGTGATGATAAACCAACAATGGGATTTCTTTATGAAGCAATTGATAGAGCCAAGCAAGCTATTGAGAAAAATTGTCGTTACAGTACCTACTACAATTCAATCATCGACAAAAGATGGATTTACATGCATTCTGATCTGCATTCAGCGGGTTAGTATCTACATGGTTTAATTTATTTATTTTACATGTTGATATTTAATTTTGAAGTATAAATATTAATTTGTATCTACATGTTTATCCATTTTCTCTAAAGGTTATTTTCTCAATCCACAATTTCAATTTGGATTAGTCCATGGAAGGCATGTAGCTAAGGAAACATTGGAAGGAACTAGAAAAGTAATAACCAAATTAGAGCCGAATGTTGATATTCAAATAAGAGCCGTAAATCAGGTGATACATTTTTTCTTGTTATATACATATATAATTTATACTAAATTTTAGAAACAAAATTATTCATTTGGAGACTTATATGGTGTATATATATCATTGTAGTTATTACTTTTTCGAGATAAGTTAGAGACTTTTGGAATCGTACAAGCTCAAAAAGCATGGTCTCAAATGAAACCTGGTATGTATGATTTATATTTTGTGTTAATTGACATGAAAATATGAACAATTATGCTAATTTTTAATATAATTTTTTTATATAGCTGAATGGTGGTTGATGTATGGATCTTGTGCTCCTGAACTTCAAAGCATAGCCGTAAAAGTTCTTAGCCAAACAACTTCAGCTTCAAATTGTAAGAGAAATTGGAGTACATTTAACTACATACATACAAAGACAAGAAATAGGCTAAAGTATCAAAAGCTTCAAAAACTTGTCTTTACATATTACAACA
>Ga0209282_1002819_pt1 | contig 10172 bp, 6 predicted proteins | sample Mtrugardesep15_FD_187529 | JGI IMG/M metagenome (GOLD analysis project Ga0209282, IMG submission 187529) | Root nodule microbial communities of legume samples collected from California, USA - M. trunc garden sep15 (SPAdes) (version 2) | ecosystem: Host-associated > Plants > Roots > Nodule...
CTTGATGATAGGAAAAAGAATCCCCCAATCTTTATAATTGTTCAATAGTAGATGTAGTTGGCTACTACAAACAGTAAATCTGTCATTTCATGCATGAAGTTCTGATTTTTTTTTGCTGAATAAGCAGGTAATACCAGGGCTGATCATGCTATGAATAGACCTTGATCAATTACTGAATAATCTGCTGAATCATATAAGTGGTTTGGAACTTCTATGAGAAGTCCTGGATCATAATACTCAGGCATCCCTATATTCTGTTGACCAAAGTTCATATTATGCCAATAGAAATATAAGTCCTCGTCCAAAGGCGCAGAAGGTGAAGCAGAAGCTGCTTCACCTCCCAAAAGTAGGTTTCTTTGGTAAGACTCTAGATCAGAAATGCAACTAAGATTAGATGTCTGTGTTTTTAAGCCAAAATTCGTAGTGGAAATAGGTTGTGTAGGTTGGTCATTCATCATAAGGCTTCCGGGTTGGAAAGGAAAGGTGTCAACTGAACTTCTTATTGAACTCACCGAACTAGTGTAGTCTTTCTTGTAATCAGAAAACCTAGGTTTTGTTTCTATACAAGCAGCAACGTCTTTCTCTGTTATAGAGGGAGTGGAACTAATTGAAGCAATTGACTGTGATTGATCAACTTGAATGTTATGCTGCTTACCATTTAATGGCAATAGGTTGAAGTTATCTTCTAGATGAACAAGTGACTTTTGTTCTTTTTTGAGCTGTGTTTTTGGAATTTCAGTCCAAGAATACGGTGTTGACATGTTGCAATCAAACGCTCCACGTTTTCGTTCTGATTCGAGTGGGGCAAAAGGTTTATTAAGTGCAATGTCTGTTGCATCAGTGATGTTACCAGTCAAAGCTCTTGCTTTTTCTGCAGTGGTGGAATGTGGAACAATTCCTTTGGGATTACCTTCATGACTTTTAGTTTCTATGTTCTGATGTTGTAAGCTTCCTTCAGAATAGTTGTATTTGTCGATTGAAGCATCGTTTTGTTGCTTGTTTGCTGAGTTCGGAAAACCGAAATTTCCTACATCTTTTGAAGGTAAATCAGAATGCTTCATTCCACTTGAGGAAGATTTTTGTTCGTTATCTTTCTGAAGTCTACTCAAGTAAAGCCGGTATTTCTGCACAACAATTTTTTTATCATTAGTAACATGAGTTTCAAACTTCAAAACTGTAAGTATTTGCAGAAACATATGTATTTTCCTAGTCACTTCTCTTGTTTTTGCATTTGTGCACTATTCTATTAATGTGAAGCTGTATTGTGATATACATGATGCTTAATCAAACATGTTATAAAAAATATTCAAATTCTATGAAAATAAAAATAAATATTTAAAAATTAAAGATGCTTATTCTAACGAAAAATATGATACAAGTTTCTTTCTAGAATTTCCAAGTAAAATATTCAAGAAGTTAAATAGTAACATCACCTGTAAGTGGCTAGCAACATTCTCTCTACTCAGCCATGGAACATTCATCAAATCTAGTATTTTCTTGGGACCAACTTCTGCCAAACAGAATTCACTTGTTACAAATAATTTTATGCATGAAAGATATGATGATTAGTTGATGACTGTATTAACAAACAGATTATGCTTGACAATTACAATTGGAAGGCCTTATGAAAATAGTGTATAATTGTCCTTTAGTTGTTTTCAGCTTAATTCAATAAACTCTTTGGGATAGTTTATGAAAACTGTTTAACCACACTTCCTCTTTGAATAAAGAAATAGCTTTTACAGAAAGCATTTATGTAACCAGTACTTATTTAATAAGTGCTTGATTGTTTACTTGAACACACTCGTTTAGGAAAGTGCTAGGTTAAGCATAACAATTAGATTTAAAGAAGTCATAATGATGATTCCGAATAACAATTTACATAACCTTAACAAGAAACTTACTATCAAATCCAATCTGATTCACTGCTTTAACAAACTTCTGATGAAGATCTACAGACCAAACTACTCTAGCTTTCTTTGAGGAAGATGAATCCAGAAATTCTTTGTCATCATGTTTGCTATCTACATCCTTTCTTTTCTTCGTCGAGGTCATATCTTCTAAAGCAAACAGGTTCCCCTCCTCGGACATCTCTAATCCATTTCTCATCAAGTGCATGCTCTCAAAACTCTCAAAATTTTCAAATTCTCTAACCTCGTGTATCCTTTTTCTGAAGACATGTTGCCATATATTTCGCAACTCTTTCATCCTTATTGGCTTAAGGAGATAATCACATGCACCGTGTTGGACGCCTTTCATCACCCTGCTTGTTTCTCCATCCACAGACATCACTGAACAGCATTGCAAAGTGTGATTTGTCAGAGCGACGACTTTTAATCAAATTGATCAAATGATTACAATGTTATCATTGAACAAAAAATGTGAATATATTATTGATAGAGAACTGACTAATGACAGGAAGATCCATCTCAAGTCCAACATGCTCAAGAAGTTTGAAACCGTCCATGTCGGGCATGTTTACATCGCTGATCACTATATCGTATCCGTCTTTCCTTTCACGGAGCAAGCTTAGAGCATGTCTTGCTAAGCAACATGTGGTCACTGAAACAAATAACTGACTAGAGTTAGAATGTTGACTGAAGATGTTTTTCATTCCAAAATTTGTTAATTCTGTGACATCTCACTTATATTAACAGCATTAGAAAAAATGAAAAAAGTAACAGAAAAGGGATTGGAATCCTACAATTTTGACTGAACAATAAGCTGCTTTTTTATTATTACTACTCTTAGTGTCAAATTGTTGAGCTCTAGCTTTTCCCTGAGTCTTAGATGCCACTGCTAGTGTCTCAACTATACTCTGACATTCATGTTAGTACATGTTACCAACGGATTACCACCATTGACATGTTATTTCCAAAGATGCCATAAACAATGCCAAAAAACAATAAATTTAGATTAGCTAGAATCAAATTCGGCGAGGGAACTCCTTTATGTCTTAAAAAGTAGCAGACATGGCAACACAAAACTTGAAGCCAAAAATTTATTTATAACCCTCCTGCACCATCTAATAATTCAAGTTTTTCTTGAAGATTGGAAAGGATCATACTTTGAAAACTTTTAATGCTAAATTACTAGGTAAAAGCTAAACTTATAAAAAAAAAATATGCCAAAAAAATTTTATTTATAAAAAAATGTTACAAAAAGCATTCAAATAACATTAGCTTGTAACTACTTAAATGCCATCAATTTTTTTATATACTTATTTGAATTTTGGAAGAATTTTGTTTCTCTTGCTTTGTTGCCAAGAGACATTTTATAATCCAACACATTAAAATTCAGAAACTCAAACCTAAATTTGGAAACAAATGAACATAGATAGCAAAGCAATTAAGCAACAGTAAAAGAAAAATCTAATACAATTTTGAAGATCCTTAGCAGTATAGTACATCAACTTAGTACTGCATGTAACTTAATTAGCACATAACAAAAAGAGGCTGCAGTGTGTTGAATCAAACAAACAAAGAAACAAACCTTCATAATTACACTTCTTAAGCATCTTTTCAAGGATCTTAAGCCATGTTGGATCATCATCCACAACAAGAACACGTAAACCAGCAGGAAAATCGCGTCGAGGCGAAGAGAAGCAACCATTATCCATTTTTGAGAGACCAAGCTGTTTCTGTTTCAGTTCAAAATAGTTTTGGCTTTCTTTGTTGCCTTATAATAAGGCAATGAGTTAAAAAAAAACATAAAAACACACACACACAACAACAGAGAAAGAAAAAGTGTGCAGCAACGAATATTAGTGGTGGATAAGTAATGGTTCCTGTGGCGTATGTTAGTATATATCCCTTTGTGTTTGGTCTAGTCCTATACAATATACAATACAAGTTCTGTGCTAAATATTTTGAGGAACTAGGTACAGTTAAGAAGATTTAATTAGTTTAATGAAAAGGTACGGACAAAAATGTGTACGTGACTAGAAATGAGAAAGTGTGACATGCCAACTTTACTGCCGAAAGATGATGGGAATTAGATTGAGACATTTGGTGGATTTAACATATATGATTAATTCAAAGAAAAGAAAAAACAAACGAATTTGTTTGTTAAGATGATGAAGACATTTCAAGTATAGCTAAAATATGCATAGCTCAGTTTATGTATATGTACTATACATCTATTAAGGGAAAAGTTAACAGTACTGTTTTTTTACTTTCTACTATATACTATATATAGATACCTTAATATATGATATAGTAATGCAATTTGTATGGTGGTGGTGCTTGTTGTAGTATATTTTATTAGGTTAATGAGGTTAGAGTGGGAAATCTACGGTTTACATAGCACGAGAGAAAGACAGAGAATAAAAACTGGCCAGCTTCTATTTTGGAAAAATGCATGAGACAGGAATTTTATCAAGAAAAAGTAAAGTAAGGAGACAGAAAATATATAAAGAGGACATGTCACGTCTATTTTGTCTGCTATTTAAGAATTAAGTTATCTTGTAAATTTATATTTATATCAATAACAATGGCAAGAGTTCTTTTTTTAATAAACCAAAAAAGTTCATAATATTTTATGTTTAAGATAAGTTATTTAAATTTAAGTGTTTATGATAATTTGATTTAAATTGTTGTATAAGTAGAAAAAGGAAATTAGATATACAGGCTTGAAATTCCATTAGTTGAGTGAGGAAAGTTTTGGTGGTGGAAAGGCACGTGGAATGCATTTCATAGACATGATCATGGGAAAGTTGTTGGAGGTAAGAAGAGTAATTGTAATTGTTTGTTAGAAAGGTCCAACATCATTTGAACTTGAATTTCCAAATGAAATAAATCATTAAACCTATTGAATTCAGAGTGACTGAGAGAAAAAGTATCCACATTCACTCATTGAAATGGATATATGAGTACCATATTTGTACTCTCCTTGTCCTATGTGCAAGTTCCCTACACTTGAATTTTATCCTTGATTTTAGTAGTCCAAATGTCCAATACCTTAACTAATGGAAGTGGATACACAAAGCAATAAAAAAAAAACTGGTTGTAAAATTATCTATGCATGCAACAATAAAGATTTATTCATCGAGCTGAATACAACCACACTAAATTTTCCCTAAATTTTTTGAAGAGTTTTTCATTCTTAAATGACTATTGATAAACTTAAACCACCTCTAAAATCTCTCCATCTCGATCTCTATGTCTAACATTAAACTTACGAAGCACGAATACTTCTCAGATTAAGTGTATCCCAGTGTCCGACACGTGTCGTGTTCAACACCGACACCTGTAATTACACTGAATTATATAATTTTCTCAAGTTATTATGACATGTCAATATGTATATTGTGTCATGATGTCCGTGTATATATCCGTGCACTAAACCCTTCCAAGGTTTAGTGACCCATGCCACTGCTTTCTGGCATGTAAATATTGACTAATAATGGATCCAACCAAAGTAACCGAACTAAGGGAAGAAAAAAAAAATACAAACGCGGAGGGACAAAACATCAATGTCAAGTCAAAAATTAAAAATGCTCGAATGTTCTGTCTCCGTACTATTGGTAATGCTCTGCTTCTTTTCCACACTTTACATATTAGTATTACATAACCCTTTCAAAAAGTAAACAACATGGGGGATTAGTGGAAATTTTAAATTAACAATTAACTTATACTATCTTCAAAATGAAAATTATTAATACAATTGGAACCACGTCCAAATGTAGAGAAAACACACTTTTTTTTACCATGAATATGGCTTTGCAAAAGTCACGGTGGCTCGATAAAAACTCTTTTGAATGGAAGAAAATGATGTCAAATGCAAATCCAAACATAGACTAAATAATTTATTTCAATACTATGTTCTAGCTTAAATATTTCATCTGTAAATTGAAAGTGCATAAGGATTAAAATAATCAAGAAGAACCTCTAAAAAAAAAATCAAGAAGAAACACAAAAATTGACAAGGCCAAACTCATAATAAGTAGTACTGTTCTTAAAATAGAATTACGGATTTTTTTTGTTTTCAAATATAAAATTTAGAATCGGAACTCAACATAAATATTTTATACTCACTAGATATTAATGGAGTTTGCACTAAATAAAACAACAAGGAGAACACATAAAAAATTGAAAGGTATATATCGAATTATGCCATCATATGATCCACAGAGTCATGTATACGTGCATCATAGTGAGTTAGTGACGCAAGATTGCCCAATCAATTTAAATTGCAACCCAATTTTTTTCAAAAAAAAGTAAATTGAAATACTGAAAATGGATTAAATTAAATTAATAAAAAAGGCATTTGTTACCACTGCTGCATAACAAACTTATAAGTAAGCAAACAAAGTGTGTGCACTGATATAGGCCACGATACCCTACAAATACAACGTTTGAAGGCCATGATAGCTCCATTTGTTACGCATATATATGAAGGGATAAGGTTGCATATGCATCTACTTTAAAACTTTAAAACAATGATATAACTAAACCAATTATAACTTAATTAAGTTCCATGATCAACAGTCAGAAGTATTAATTAATGGCTCAAATTTTTTAATCTCTCACTTTTGGCAGCGCACTTAGTGCTTAAAAGAGAGATTGCGATGTTACCAATTAGAGGAGTTTTTTTTTGAAATAACCAATTAGAGGAATTATAAAGTGCATGTGTAAAATTGATGTGTAGTGATACAATTGATCTTCAAATCAATAGTTAAATGAATTATTGTTCAATCAAAATAATTTTACCTCGTTTACAAAGTAAGTGTTAAAGAGTCTCTTGTTTACCTCAATTAAGCTCCTCTCATTTTGATGGTTTAAAGCAAGAAATGCTACTCTTGTTTTTTATTATTATGTTTTGGTTTTGACATGTAGCTTTTCTTATTTTCCTTTTGTCGGCTTTGTAACTATTTGTAAACGGTAAGTGTTTTGTCCTGACAATACTTGTACCGGATCAATTGTTTTGTTTGCAGTGATATATTTCATTTTGATTTGCTCGAAAAATATGTTAAGAGTCTCACACCAAATGAGAAGTGGTTTGACACTTTGACTATGTATTTATAAGTAGGGATAAGACTCACCTTACAAGTGACTTTGTAAGGTTGAGTTATGTTCAACCCAAAAATTTAATATGGTATCAGAGTTTATCCAAGATTCGTTGAACCACATTCAATCAAATTTCCAATATCATGCCACTATGTTCATACTTCAAATATCTAGTCATGAATGTGACGAGTGTGTTAAAGAGTCTCGATTGTATAAGTGTACTTATAAGCGGGGTAAACTTCACCTTACAAATCACTTTTGTAAGATTGAATAAGACTCGATCTATATTGTAATAATAAGAGTTACTAAATACTACATTTTATCAAAAATGTCCACTAAATAACAATTAAAAAGATCATGTTAACTTACATTCTAAAGATACATGTTAAAGAATCACACAAATAGAATGTTTTGAGAAAAGCAATTTGTTACTTTTTGAGAAATGAAATGTAAAATTTTAAATACTAAACCTTTTATCTTTAGGATACCAACAAATATTTTAATTGCATGTGTTAGCATTTTCCTACTTTCATAAACAATGAAATGATTCTTTTTTAAAAATTGATTTTTTTTAAGTACAAAACTTTAAAGATAGTTCTCAATTCACAAAAATGAATATTATTTTATTTTTCAAGTTCTTCAATTACAATCTACGGTAGAAACGCCTTACCAATTAACAAGTCAGCTTAATTAACTTCTCTTTCCATCTGTTATTCTCTAGAAAAGGTTCCCACTTTCAAGTTCGTGGGGTAAGAGCCATGTTTTAAGGATATATAAGCAACAAAAAACTAAATGATCCTTAAAAGGAAATTCCCACTGAGAAATTCTTTATGATAAGAGGAATTATTTACTTAAAAGAAGGGGTAGTGAGTGAGCCTATGGTATGCATGATAGAAGAGTCACAAAATAGAAAAAGGATTAACTCCATGCAACTTAAGCTAAGTGGAGCATAGCTTTTCATTAATTTAATTTAAACTTTAGAAAATGGGTCTGCCTTATTCTCCCTCATGATGCTTCATTAGTTGCTCTTTACATGTTTATTCGTTCTTTCTTTCTTATTTTTAATTAACTTTCACAGTTAAAATTTTCACTATTTTGTTATTAGTTGAGAGAGATGCTAAGTAATGCAATACGCGAGTTGCTTTGGGAGAATATGCGTCGCCTAATCATTTGAGCCACTTGCCAGATCGTGTTGTGTTGTGCCATAAAATAATAGGATGGTTGCTCTTTTGATCCCGTAAATGCACAAACTGTTTAGAAGATAACTTGCGAACAACATTTTTTGTGTTTTTAAATGTATTTTATACGAAAAGAAATTCCGAATATTGTTTTTCAAGATGAAGACTAAATAAGAGATCAAAAGAGCACCCACAAATAACAAAACACGTTATAACTTACGAAACGCATAATCGTTTCAAACCTTTTTTTTCATTTAAATCATTTAACACCTTCGTATAGGAACCTTATCTTTCCCACCTTCTACGCTTCTCGCAGGTCCTCTGACTATTGACTAAAATACCCTCAATATTTGTGTTATATAATATGAAATATGCTTATATATAAGCAACAATCAAAATCTTCTAACATTTCAGCAGTTGTAAATTTTGATTTTAAAAACAAAAAAAAAACAGAGTACAATAATATTAAACTTGTCAAATTAAATCATATATATCACCAAAAAATTCTAAAAATCAAATAAAGTTAATGCAATTTTTATTTTTTACATTTTTTTCAGAATATAATAAATAAAAATGTGTCTAAACAATGAAATTTTGAATTTTAAGGGGCGAAATCTCATAAGAAGTTCCTTCTAAAGGGGACTTGTTCCTTAATTATTATTTTTTTGGGCAAGTTTTAGAGCAATCCGATTAGGAGAGTGAAAATGATAGACAATGACTTAAAACACATGACACTTTAGAGCAGTGGATTATAATGGTTAAATTGACTATCCATGTCGCAAAACAAGTTCATTCTTTATGTCGATACAGTTCAAATTATATAATCCGAACATGTTTTTTTGGGAAATCATTGCTGATTTTATAATCCTAATTGATGAAAATGCATTTTTCCACAAAAAAGAAAAAAGGAAAAACCTCATTTTAGATTACACAATCCGAAAATTTAAAGGTATTTTTGAGATATTGGAGGACGCAGGAGAAGAAAGGAGGGAGGGAAAAGAAATTCTCTGTCATATGATATTTTGGTGAAGCTATTTTGGCCTAATAGAGTATGTTTTTGTTTCCCTCACACAAAAAAAAAAAAAACAATGGCCTTGTTTTTCACATTCTTACGAAATACATAGAAAATATAGCATCGCATCCCTGTTGTTCTCGCACACGTCTAATAATATGAAAATACTCTTACTATTTTTGAATTTTAGAATCTGAATACATTTTACAATGTACATGTCTCCTTATAATGAGAATCGATATTAGCCACAATTTACTGTGGCTAACTATTTTTTTTTTCTTCAAGATTTTTACAAATTTAACTTTTAAAATCAAAACGGTAAAAATCTAATTTTAAAATCCTAACACGTCCTTTATATGGTTCAAACATCTCTTGTGACAAAATATAATTTTAATATTTTTTTCACACCCATCTGTAAAAAAAATTCATTTCTTATTGGAGATAAATTTTCTCTTGAAATTAATGTTGCTAGAATATTCATTGATGTATTTTACTTATGGTTTAAACTTCTCTTGTGACAAAATGCTATTTGTCAAAAAAATAATTTATTATTGAATATTCTGGCAAGATTAATTTCAATAAAGAATTTTCTTTTTTTTTGGGTCAGATGGTCTTGTGGCTAAATCTCACATGTTTTAAATATGCAGAAGTGTGGTGTTCGGAGTTCGAACCCCGGCTCCTACATATAATATGTAATATCTCTACCAACCGAACTAAACTCACGAGATATTTCATTAAAGAATTTATCACCAACAAAATGTGAAAAATAATATTTTAACTGGATTTTATCACAAGAAGTTGAACCATGTAAATGATGCGTTCCGATTTTAAATTTTGAATGTCTAAATTTCTATTTTTTTACCGTTTGGATTTTAAATCCTGAAGAAGCAACTACCCAAAGTTAAAACGTGGCTAACTTCCTTGATGGAAGGGACGCAAATTATAAAGGGTATTCTAATTCTAAAGTTTGAAAAT